>Ga0308161_1000742_pt1 | contig 45919 bp, 39 predicted proteins | sample PhyFR2_FD_201034 | JGI IMG/M metagenome (GOLD analysis project Ga0308161, IMG submission 201034) | Phyllosphere microbial communities from UC Gill Tract Community Farm, Albany, California, United States - DLSLF.R2 | ecosystem: Host-associated > Plants > Phyllosphere > Unclassified | place: USA...
AATTTTTAAATCATTATAAACTTCAATTGCATTTTGAACTTCCAAAATGTCTTTTGCCGGAGCAATAATTCTTTTATTCTCCAGCAAAGCAGTTATCTGTTCTTCCGTAAGTGTATTCCCTTCAATTCCAAGTGAAGACTGAATCGTTTTAATTCTATTCTTCTTTCTGAGTTCAGTATTGGGTTTGTGAAGATGATTCGCGTTAATTTCTCCTATTTTCTCGGAAATAGAAGCAATTAATTTTAATATCTTTTCTGTAATAATATAAGGCGGCTTCAAAATACGATAGTATCATTTGATAGTATCAAAGATATGATTTTTAATTATAATTTTAAACTTCTATAATCAGTTCCTTCTCGTATCCGTTGTATTTTTCCGTAACGTATCCGTGCGGATTACAAATAATTTCAGTCCTACCAATTTTGTATCTGCAAGGCGTATGAATATGCCCGTGAATCCAGTATAATGGTTGATATTTTAGAATTAAATCTTCTAGGTCTGACGCGTACGCTGCGGTCAGCGGATCTTTTTTAAAATGTTCCGGTACCGATTGGAGGCTCGGCGCATGATGGGTGACAACTATATTCCGCATCTCTTTAGATTCCTCCAGACTTTCTGTGAGCCAGGTTCTTGAAAACTGATGAATTTTAAAAATATCAATCGATCTCATTTTTGAATAGGAAGGATCGCGGCGAATCATTTTATAGTCGTTCATTCCATTCTGACAGAGAAATCCGTAATATCTGGGATCTCCGAAAATTGAAAAGTCCGTCCATAAAGTGGATCCGTGAAAACGTATGCCTTCAATATCCACAAAGCTGTCTTCCAGAACAAAAATATTGGAATCCTTCGCTGCTTCTTTTATCTTATTCAATGTTTTCGGATAGGAGCCTTTATAATACTCATGATTTCCGAGCACATAGATTACAGGCTTATTAGGAATATGAATTTTAATCCAGTTAATTCCCTTCGTTCCCAGATTCACATCTCCGGCCAGCACAACAACATCAGAGTTATCAAAAAACAGATCGGTTGTTCCAAATTCCTGGTGCAGATCACTGATGACTTGTATTTTCATTCTGCTAAAATAAAAAAGAACCGGCGTTTTTCCGGTTCTTTCATATAATTTAGTTAAAGAAGGTCAATTTAGGAAACAGCGATTTCAGCTTCTCTGATTTTTAAAGTTGTGACGATAAAATAAAACAATATTCCCAGCGCAGATAGAGCATAACCAAGCAAAATAAATAAGCTTAAATTTCCCACTGCCCATTCCGAAGGAAAAACCTGGCTCATTAATGTCATGAACGATAACCCAATTCCGGCTCCTAAAAAATAACTTGTTGAGCTCACACTTGAAGCTACTCCGTAGTCTGAGGATTCAACGTCCTGAATGCCCAACACAGACTGTGCGGTAAAACAAAATGTCATTCCTATTCCGGAAATACAGGCTGCCCCAATTAAAACCAATGGTAAAGGATGTCCGGTATACACCGAGATCAGCAGTAGTAAAGCGCCGGCCAACATAAAGCTCCACCCGAAAACAGCCATCTGAGCAGAATCCAGTCTTTTTGAAATATGCGGTAAAGCAAATTTAGCAACCAACGCAGACATGACACTGAACGGAACCAGCATTAATCCCGCCGAAGCTGCACTATGATTCATATCTTTCTGGAGCATCAGTGAAATAAGAAACAGAAAGCCTATAAAAAATGCGCCCAGTGCAACGAAACTCAGTCCTGAAACTTTAAGGGATCTGTGTTTCATTAATGACAGGTCTATCAATGGCTGAGCCGTTGATTTTAAACGATAAAATAAAATTGTTAATAATGAAAACGCCAGTAAAAAAGAAGAAACAACAGTTACGGTCTGTTCTTTAATATGAATGAGGTCATGTGCTCCGTAAGTAAGGCTCAACAGTCCCAATACAAGCAAAATACCTGATAAGACATCTGTTTTCTTTGACTTTTCTGAGACTGCTGTGTCCTTCGGAAGATAATAATAAGCTAAAATAAGCGTGACAGCCAAAATGGGAACATTAATCAGAAAAACCCAATGCCAGCTGAGGTATGTACTGATAATTCCTCCCAGTGAAAGCCCGCTTCCGGAACCTATTGCCGCAAATGAACTGAAGATTCCCACCGCACGGTTTCTTTCCTGATCTCCGGTGAAGGTATTAGTAACAATCGACATCGCGGAAGGCATGATGAATGCCGCACCCAGTCCCTGCAAAGCACGAAATACCGCCAACATTTCAAATCCGGAGGATAATCCTGCTCCTAACGAAGTCAGCATGAAAATTAATGATCCCAGAAAAAAAATCTTCCGGCGCCCGATCTGGTCGGAAAGCTTTCCGCCAATAATAAGAAATCCTCCGAAAAAAAGTACATACAGTGTCTGAAGCCATTGCACCGTCTCTGTACCGATACCGAACTGCCCCTGAATGGAAGGAATAGAAAGATTAACAATAGCAATATCCAACGCTTCTACAAAAGTTCCTGCAGATGCTATCATCAAGATGAGTTTTTTTCTATCCATATATTTCATTTATGCTGCAAAATTACAATTATTAGAACGTTTGTTAAAATTCAGTGTTAATTTTAGAACAAATATTATATTATTAAATTTTTTAAAGTACATTTACTCTTATATTTAAAAAATAAATACCTGAAACAGAACAAATGACAACAGAAAATTATACTCCCGATGAAAAAGATCTTTCCATCCTGAGAATTCTTCAGAAAGATGCTAAGCTGAGTGTTCGGGATATCGCAGGAAGAATTAATCTAAGCCCTACACCGACACACGAACGCATTAAAAGAATGGAAAGACTGGGAATCATCCGGGAATATACGACCGTGGTAGACCGCAAAAAAGTGAATAAAGGAATGATGGTGATCTGTATGATTGCTTTGAATGTTCATAATAAGAAGACAGCAGGAAAATTCATTGAAGAGGTCGGAAAACTGAAAGAAGTGGTTGAGTTTTATAATATCAGCGGGGACTTTGATTTTATGCTGAAGATCCTGGCGCCTAATATGGACGAGTTTCATGAATTTTTTGTGAATAAACTTTCTGAAATCGAGGGAATCGGGCAGACCAAAAGTATTTTTGTGATGAACAGCATTAAAGAAAGCACACAGATCCTATGATTATAATTAGATATATCTTATTTTATATTCTGCCATCATTAGAGATTCATTCATACAGAAAATCAAAGATTCACAAGATTTAGAAAAAATATTAATATATTTGAATATATAAACATGATGAAAACTATATAATGGAGACCAACAAAAAAAGCGTACTGATTATTGATGATCACAGTATTGTGAGGCAGGGAGTCTATCTGCTTATCAGAAAGCATTTTGCCAATACCGATATATTTGAAGCTTCTACTTTAAATGACGGGAAAGCAATCATCAAAAAAGGAGGAATAAATTTCATCATTCTGGATATCAACTTTCCTGAAGGTAATAGTCTCAATTTTGTTGAAAATCTCTCCATAGAATATGGTGACAGCATCAAGATACTTATTTTTTCTGCGCTTGAAGAAACGATTTACGCCTTCAACTTTATAAAGGCAGGAGCGCACGGGTTTTTAAGCAAACTTTCTGAACAGGAAGAAATTGTAAGAGCTTTCAGTAAATTTTTTGAATCGGGTAAATATTTAAGTGAAGAGCTTAAAGAAAGGCTTCTTGACAATATGATCCGGAAAAGCAATGCATCACCTATCGAAATGCTTTCCATCCGCGAGCTGGAAATCGCAAGGCTTCTGGTTGCCGGATTATCCAATAATGAAATTGCTGCAAAACTTTATATCCATAAATCTACCGTAAGCACCTATAAAACAAGAATTTTTGAGAAGCTCGGAATCAATAATATTCCTGCCCTTCTTAATATTTTCAATTTAAATTAAATTAAACAACAAACGTTAAAATCATTTTTGTTCCTTCCCCTTTTTTACTCTCAATATCAAAAGAGACATCAATAAGAGGCAGTAGCTCCTTAACGATTTTCATTCCTAACCTTGAACCTGAGAAATCCTGATCCTGTTTCAGCTTTGCCAGTTCTTCTTCCGACATCCCAAGCCCCGTATCTTCAATTACGAGATGATAACGGCACTCCTCAGTAGTAATCCCGTAAATATAGATGAATCCCTGATCTGTATATTTAATGGCATTGTCTAATATATTGTGAATTACAATACTTAAAACATCCGGATTACTCACTACAATATCATTTTTACTGAGGTTATTCTGTATCTGTATAGATTTAAATTCTGCCGTATTGGCAAACAACAGCATTCTTTGGAAAATAAAATCTCTAAGTATAATATTTTCTCTGGTTTTATAATTGTCGTAAATGAAAATTTTATTGTAATTAATCGTGGAATCTATAAATTCAAGTATCTGGGTTGAAGATTCATTAATAGAACCTATGACTTTCTTTTCGTAGCAGACATCATCAATGCTATCCAGAAGAAGTTCAGTACTCAGATTAATAAATTTTAGCGGGCTTTTGATATCATGACTTATTGCCGCCACAAGTTTTTTCTGTCTGTAAAGCTGTGCATAAAGTTCTTCCCGCGTTTTGGATAAGGAACCTATAGTTTCTTTTAATTCTGTGGTGCGTTCATCAATTTTGGCATTTAGAAGGAGGGATTCTTTTTCTATTTGCTTCAGCCTTATCCTGTAAAATGAATAAAAAACCAACAGCAATACAATAATACCCAGTATTTTGAATGCGGTAGTTTCCCAAAAAGTAGGCTTCACAAACACCTGCAATTTTTTATAAATATATACCGAAGAAAAATCTTTTAATTTTCTGACGTGGATATCATGCTTTCCATAGGTGAGGGAATTGATGCTTATGGTCCTGTTATCGGGAAGAGGCTGCCATCTGTCATCATCTATTTTATACTCAACATAATCATTTGCCTGGTTTCCGAAATTTGTATAATCCACAAAAATTTTCACATATCCGAAATTATTTTCCAGGTTTAAATTTCCTGAAATGTTTTTTTCTTTTTCATTTATAGCTACTCTATCTATATAAAAGTCCCTACCCGGCATAACAGGAGAAGCATTTTTCGTATTGATATATACTATTCCATTCATGGAAGGAAATGCAATAAATCCATTGTTGATCAACCCATTAATATTGGCACCGCCATTAAATTCAGATGTGAGCAAACCATCTCTAAGACTATATCTGTGAATGTAAAACCCGGCATTTCCTTCGACATAAGAGCGGACTAAAATTTCTTTTTTAACCTGAAAAAGACCCTTATTTGATGAGAGCCAGTAATACCCTATTCCGTCATCTATTACACTATGAACGGAAGAAAGGATGCTGCTCTTCTTCGGCGGTCCGTAGAGCTTTCTATCTTTATAAAGATAAAGTCCTTTTCCATAAGATTGTACCCAAAAAATATTGTCTCTGTTATTATTGATGCTTCTGAAGGTTATATTTGAAATAACTGTTTTCCGCTTTCTCTTTTTTTCATCAAAAATGTAAAGTCCGGTGTGTGCAGCAAGAAGGACTTCAGTATCATTAATGGGTGTAATACCTCTCACCGAAACGCCAATATTGTAAAACATTTCTTTTACAATTAGGTTATTTTTAATCATTATGTATCCAATCAGATTTTTGTCCCTGCACGCCAGAGCAAACCATATTTTATCTCCAGCTGTACTGCTGATGCTGCGAACAGAAACATCTTTACCGAAATACCTGAGCATTTGAGCTTTATTCTGAGACCAGAGAAGAATGCCATGTTCGCTTTTCAGAACGAAGCCCTGATCTACACGAAGAATACCGTATTTATCTTTATTGGGAAACGGTAGATTTTTAATATAGCCCTGTGCACCAAAAACATCGCCCTCACCTGTAATAACTTCTTTATCATTATACCCTGTTATCGCATTAAAAGTTACTCTTTTGGGTGCGTTATAAGCATTGATAAAATTTTTTCTGACCACTAAAAAACCTTGGGAGACTGTACCAATAATAAGTGTTCTGGTTATATGATCATAATACATACAGGTAGCAATAAGCTTTTTAAGAGTTGGGCTGCTGCAGATCAGTGTGGTTAATATCGTACCATTTTTGTGTTCAATTAAGTAAATTTTATTATTATTCCGGATCAGAAGCTGTTTATTGGCCGTATTGATAAAAAAGTCAAAATCATCATTTTTGGCAATTCCTGTTTGATACTCTTTTACCACACCAGTCTTCTCAATTTTTTCTATCGCTGCATTATTCTTTAGATAAAACAGCTGGTCACCCAATAAAAAAAAGCGAAAAAAAAGATATCCATTCAATTCTTTGACAAACCTGCTCCTGCCGTTTTTATGGTAAAAAAGCCTATAATTATCGATATAGTAAAATTCTTTTTTTGAGATATAAAAATAAAATTTCCCTCTGTGTATGAATTCCGGGCTCTCTTTTAGAATCTTCCAAAGATTTTCGACACCATGTGGTTTCAACTGCCTGAACGTAGAAGAGCTGCTTTCAGAAATTACCGAAAATCTTCTTTTAGTAATGACTGCAGGAATTTCTCCGGAATTATAAAAAGTAAACAACCAATCGTCATCTGCTGAACCGTCTATCATTAAGGTTCTGTTTTCCACCGAAGGAATATTGACATCGAAAGAGATAAAATTTTTTCCGTCAAACCTTACAATTCCGTTTTCGGTAGAAAGCCAGACAAATCCATATTTATCTTTCACGATAGATTTTATGGTATTTTGAGGAAGTTTGCTTTCATCAGCATTATACCATTTCTCGTAATAATTCTCCTGCTGCGCAGAGAACCGCAAGTATGTGAGAACAAAGAGTAGCGCCCAAAGGTATTTCATATTGTGTTGTAAAATAAGACAGTTAATACTTGTAATACTAATACTACACATTGTAGTATAAATACTTATTAAATACCAAAATAGTATTACATACTCTATCTTTTCATAAAAATAACTTTGTGCTTGTAGTTTTACAGTTAGATAACTATAAAATATACATCAAAAATACATTTTTTTATAATATTTCACATAGATTTTATAATAAAAATGATATAATTAAAACAGATTGATGAATGTAATATAAAAAACAAAAACAAAAAACGACTTTAAGAAGCCTAAAAAAGCAAATAATGAGAAAAAATTAACTTCGGATTCCGAATCTACAGATGGCCTGTAATGACAAAATCATTCGCAGGTCATCTTTGGAAACGGTACACAAAAAAGAAGAACAATAAGTTTCGGTAAGGAGTTGAATAATAATGACAATTATACAAAATCCTATGAAGGTATTATATGATTTAAAAAGAAATATTATGATTTTTACCGTGTCTTTATCACAACTGTACGGAAAACCACATAATGATCTTTTGAAGTCGAAAAGAAAAATGATACAATCTAAAAAAAGAAAACCCTGAATTGGAACTTATCATTAAAATTAATCCCCTATAAGATTCTAAAACACATAATGATTGATTAAGTATTCAGATATTGCAGAGATTCAGACTCTGCATTTCTGAAGCTTAGATGAAAAAAGACAAACTCAAAGCATTTGTATAAATGATGAAAAAAAATAATTCCCATATACGCTGAAAGTTTTCTTTAAAAAGGATTTGGGTATATATGAATTCCGGGTGGTTTCAAAAGTAGGAATTCGTATTGCGGAACGACATTAAGCCTTATGCTTTCATGCGTTCCGCAACTCAAAAGCCGAATGTATCCACAATCTTGGATTTACCCATCTCCTAAAAAAATATAAATAATACAAGGTAGATAAACATTAACACAGAATAACAATTTCTTTAAAAACTTAAAATCAGGCATTGTGACAAGTAAAAATTACAACTTCAATATCAGTTTCTTTTAAGAAACACAAAAAAAAGTTTCATGAAAACTGGAATTGAATATAACTATTGTCCTTTTGCTGGCTGGTTTTATGAACTTGCTATAACATTTTATTAAGAAGGACATTCCTTATTTTTTTTAAAAGAAAGTGTAGTTACGGATATTAATATAAAAAAGCATTATGGAAAGATCAGTACCCAATTACAAAAGAATATTTGAAGACATTATTCAAAAAAAATGTCCTGAAAAATACAGCTTATGCGCACACCTGCTGAATAAGAGTGAGATCTCAGCAATGGACGTATTAAAACTTAATGCTATTGTTTTTGACAAAAACTCAGAATCCGAAAGCACCAATCAAAAGCATAAAAGCTACGACAGTGATACGATCAGTAAAATTCTGAATTATCAAAAAGAAAATAAACTCAGCAATGTAGAAGTATCCAGGCATTTTAACTTAAGCCGAAGCACTATAAGCAAATGGAAAAAGACATTTTCTGCTGCCCAAATAAATAACTTTGTCCGCCTGTGACATTTAATTGATTAAGCATAACACATGCAATAACAGCCTTTTCGGAGTAGTTTTACTTTCAAAAATGTTTCAGTACAATCAGAGTTTCAGCGATGTACACATGAACAGTAAAGATGTAAGCTTAATTGCTTATGACGGGAATAATTTTGGTTGATAGTTTAGTTTATTCCTGCTGCTCTGAAAGGCTTTATGTATCATAGCATACACATTATTTTCTCTAAAAAATCAATTTTCTAAAGCCGGTAAAGAGATAACTTTTCGTACCAAAGACGAAATCTCTTAGTATACCATTCCACTTTATTTTCATTAAAAAAAACATACAGCAGGGTTTTTTCTCCATACCATGTTTTTTTGAGCTGGAATATCGAAGCTTCCTCATTATCGAACACTCTGGTATAAGGCTCTAATGTAGCAAGCACTTCCTCCTTACTCATATGCTGGAGATTCGGAATAAAAAGATTCTCTTCACTTTGCTTAAACCTTTTTTTCATTTTCAGGCTGTATTTCCGTTAATCACAATATCTATTTAAACAAGAATTAATTTCTTATAGAAGAAATCTAAGTGTAGGGTTACACTGTCCGACTACTTGATAGATGCTACTTAAAAGCAGTTGTAATAATAGCCATAGCATGAATCGCAGGTTAAAGTTATTTCAGTTGTAAAAAAAAATATGTAAAATTTTATTGCCTTCATATACGTACTAATACTACAAAATGTAATACTAATACTACAATTCATTATCCTTATGCAACCTTTTCTTCATCAGGCTATTGAGTACGGCAATCCAAATCGTTGAAAGCAAAAGTGACATACAGGTAATTCCAAGGCCAGATTTATAAAGGCTATATTCTATTAATCCCGATTTATATGCTAAAGACAATGCCAGAATACCAAATTCCCCAGTCTGAGAAAGCAATGCTCCTCCATACCAGCTTTCCTTCCATCTGAACTTTAGCAAGCGGAAGCTCACGGCAGACATCACGCTGTTGCTCAGAAGAACAAAAAATGTTCCCAGCAGAATAATACTGAAATTTGAGAAAAGATACGGAATATCAAGCCGCAATCCGATGGAAACAAAAAAGAAGGTAACGAAAAATACCTTAAAAGGTACCAGCGAATGCTCCAGCCAGTTGAATGTTTTTACCCTTCCTACTACCACACCGGCCACAAAACTTCCAAGCGCACTGCTCATTCCCGCGGCTTCGGCCACCAATCCGGAAATAAGACAGATGAATAGTCCGAAAAACACCTGCAGGTCATGATCTTTTTCTATTGAAGTAAAAAATTCCGGAAGCCTGATTTCCTGAACGTTTCTTATCCTTTTAAGAATAAAGAAAATAATACCGCAAAGCAAGACCGGAAATAGAATGTTGGAAATGTGGAACTCCTGTTTATTCCAAGCTTTCAGTAAAGTAAGCACCGGGGCCAGAAGCAGATCCTGGAATATCAATATATTTAAAACCATGATCCCGAATGTTGTTTTCAAAATCTGATGTTTGTTTAGAAACTCACTTACAACCGCTGTACTGTTGAATACAAACAAAATAGCAATAAGAACAACACTGTTCAGAGAAAGTCCCGCGAAATATCCTACAAAGAATGCACAGCCAATGCTCAGAATAATTTTGATGAGCTGCGCCACAACCGGCTTTATAAGCAGACTTTTATTGTCCGGTACATTGATTTCCATTCCTAGGAAAAACATCAGCAGCAGAATCCCTATTTCTCCTATAGTTTCAGTCTGCTCAGGATTTGTGAAAACTCCCGAAATATGAGGCCCGAGAACAATCCCTACGATGATATATGCAATAAAATAAGGCTGATTAAATTTTTTCAACAAGAACATCATTCCCAGTGTGGTAAGACATAAGATAGAGACCGACCAAAGTAATCCGTTCATAGCTTATTGTTTTTTAAGAATAAAGATGAAACAGGTACGACAAAAATTGGTTTTCCTTTTGGGAAAACCAATATATAAACTGAAAAATAACTTATTACTGAACCTCAATAAGTCGAGGTGCCTGTTTTTTTGCTTTTTCCGATTTCGGAATGGTGAGTTTCAGAACGCCGTTTTCGTATCTTGCTTCAATGTGTTCTTCATCAACTACATTTTCTGCCAGCTCAATACTTCTTCTGAAAGACTGATAGCTAAACTCTCTTCGGATATAATTCTCATCTTTCTCTTCCTTCTGATTTTTTCGGGAGGAAGAAATAGTGAGCATATTTCCTTCCAGCGTAATCTGAAAATCCTGTTTTTCCATTCCCGGAGCAGCTACTTCAACTTCAAAATTTTCGTTATTTTCACGAATATTTACCGAAGGAAGTGTGGTAAGGGTTGATGAAAAATTGTTGTTGCCCCAATTAAAAAGTTCGCGGCTGAAAAAGTCATCGAACAGTGTACGTGGATTTGCAGGGAGCAAACTGCCGTTGTTTCTTTTAACGATTGACATAACTTACGAGTTTTTAAAGGTTAAACAATATATTTAATAATCGTAACATATTCATTACAAACCATATACCATCATTAAATTCTGAAATTTTGTCATTTTAAAACTGAAAAATTGACAGCAAAAATGAAAAAATTTCCACTAATGAATTTCACAAATAGAGAAAATTTTCAGGCTTTTCGGAAACTCAAGCTAATTTAATTATTTCCTTTCTTCCTCAGATCCTTTAAAACTCCCAAAGAAATCTATCATCGATTGTAAAGCTTTTTCCGAATGCATGGTTTCACCGTTTTCAACAGATTCTTTTGCAGCCGCAGACGCCCTCCTGAACATTTCCGCTTCATAACCGGCAATAGCCTCCTGTACGGTTGAATACGTTTCGGATGTTAAACATTCACTCAGATCCAGCGCATCTTTCATCGCCATATTAGCTCCTTCGCCGGCAAAAGGAGGCATAACGTGTGCAGCATCTCCCATAATCGTAGCATTGTGTAACGGTTTCCAATACTGATCAAAAGGCATACAGTAGATGGGACGGGGAATAAAGGGAGTTTCCGCATTCTCAAATAATTCCAGCCAGATGCTGTTCCATTCGGGATATGCTTTTTTATACCAATGTATTATTTCATTTTTATCAGAATAATCCACTCCGTTTGTCGAAGTCCATTTTTCATCAGCTTTAAAGCTGGCATAAAAACCAATTTCGCCTTTTCCTTTTTGCCCGATCAGCAGATTTTTATGATTTCCGAACGCCATGATTTTTCCACCCTTCAGGATTTTATTGATTTCGGGAGCATTAATTAAGGCATCCGGAACATTTCCTTCCAGCATCGTGATTCCCGTGTAAAAAGGTTTGATTTCTGTAATATAAGGCCGCACTTTTGAACGCGCACCATCACAGCCGATAACCATGTCGGCATACACGGGATCCCGGTTTTCAAAATGCAGCAGCCAACCTTCATTTTCTTTTTTCATAGACAAAAAATGGCTATTCCAGACAACGGTATTTTCCTGAAGGGAGTTCAGCAGGATTTTTCTTAACGTTCCGCGGTCAATTTCCGGACGGAAATGCTCTTCCCCGAAATCTTCATTAGGCTCTGATTCATGGTCACTGAACCAGACTTTCGCATTTTCGTCCATGATCAGCGTTTTATCTGCTCCGATCATAAAACTTTCTTTGAATACTTCCAATAAGCCTGCAGCACGAATTGCAGCCAGGCCGGAATCCTGATGCAGATCAAGAAGTGAACCCTGAACACGGGCATTTTCATTCAGATCTCTTTCATAAACTTTTACCTCTACTCCCTTCATCTGTAAAAGCTTTGCGAGAGTTAATCCTCCGGGACCGCCACCAACAATGGCAACGGATTTATTTTTTATAAGCATATAGTGATATTATGCCGCAAAGTTATTTCTTAGAGTAAACTAAAAATTGTAAAAATCGGTCATTGTCATTTTTAAAAAGTTCCCGTGGTGAAACGCCTGAAAGTTTCTTAACGTCTTTTATAAAATGGGACTGATCTGAAAAATTGAGCTGCGGAAAAAGAATTCCATCTTTTATATATTCTAATGACTTCTGAAAACGGAGTATCGTACAGTACATTTTTAAGGTTACTCCTAAATATTTTGTGAAATAACGGTTGATCTGCCGCTCGCTCCAATGTATGGTTTCAGATAATTCTTTAATGTTAATCTCTCCATGCGCTTCAAAAATCAGGCGGAACAAATTCCGTTTCCGTTCATCAACTGTATCGTTGAGGTGCATTTTTATTGTCCGGGAAGCTTTGTTGCAGAAAACTTCAAAATCATTGAGATCATCTTCACAGAAACCCCAGAAATTTTCAGGAAGTTCTTTTCCGCTGTTGACGTATTCAGCAATAGGCACATTTAAAATATACTCCAAGGAGAGCGGATTAAAGCTTATGGAAAAGAACATGGAAATATTCTGCTGCGGCATTGTTTTAGGTTTTGTCTCAAGACCCATCAATACCATAAAGAATCTGTTGCCAGTTGTTTTGCACAGGAGAAGGTCAATCTTGCCATTAGGAATAATAACCCCCTCTTTACATTCGGAAACATTTTTTAAAGAAGAAAAACAATATACAAAATCACTAAGTAGTTTTTCTGGCTCTTTAAAATGATATTGCAATGTACTACTATTCACTTCAGATTTATTGTTTTGCTAAGTTAACATATTCCTTCAAGATAATTTTTAATTTAATAATAAAACGGTTTTGTATTATCATTTCATCCGGTAATTGGTTATATTACGTATTGATTGATTTTTGAAAATGATGGTTTGATTTTTTATAACCGCAGGGCTTGTGCCTATCCTAATTTTGTATCAGAAAATTAAAGTAAAACAATACAAAATTTATTCATTATGAGTACACAAGAGAACATCAGAAACGCTGCACAGGCCACTTTTAAAAATCATTTGGAATTCCTGTCATCCGGACAGATCGAAAAATGGGTAGATCTTTTTGACGAAAACGGGATTCTTGAATTCCCTTACGGTCCGGCCGATTTTCCAAAACTAGTGAAGGGAAAAAAGGAACTGTATGAATACATGAAGAATTTCCCGAAGCATTTCCTTGTAAGTTTTGAAAATCTTCATTTCCACGCAACTGAAAGTCCTAATCTAGTGATCGCCGAATTTACAAGCAACGGAAAAGCCATCAGTACAGGCAAACCTTACAATCAGCAGTATATTTCAGTGGTAACCACTGATGATCAGGGGATGATTCTGAAATATGTCGATTTCTGGAACCCGATGGTTGCATTGGAAGCCATCAATGCACCGCTCAGCAATTTTGTAAACGAGTAAAACCTACAGCCACGATCTTTGGTAAGATCATGGCTGTTTCTTTAAGGTTATCAATTTTAAATAAACTCCATTTACACTATATTTGTTATGCTCAAAAAAATCACACAGTATCTTAAACAACTGGTCATGACAAAACCTGAAACCATCGAAGAATTTTATGCCAACCGACCATTTCTTAAAAGTGTTGATCTTACAGACAGCCAAAATCATTTCAATATTTTTGAGATCAATAAAGAGGAGCAGCTGAAAGATAATGCGGCTGTTTCTTTCGGAAGGAAAAACTACTTTAAAATCTGTCTGATTTCCGGTAACAGCAACATTCATTATGCTGACAAAAGTTTTGAAATTATAGAACATGGTCTTCTTTTTGCCCATCCACTCATTCCTTATGACTGGGAGGCAATTTCCGGTCAGCAAACAGGATACAGCTGTATTTTCGACGAATCTTTTACAGAGGGATTCGGGAATATTAAAAAATATCCCTTTTTCCAACCGGGAGGATATCCGGTTTTTGAACTCAGCAAAGAAGAAAAAATACTATTGGAAGGTATTTTTATACAGATGAAGAAAGAATATTCTTCAACTTTTGATTTCAAAGATGATATCCTGAAAAACCTCATCTTTCAACTTATTCTCGCAGCCCTGAAAATCCGTCCTTCTACCCATCTTATCTCCGAAAGACCAAATGCTGCAGCAAGGATTACCTCTCTTTTCATGAATTTACTGGAAAGCCAGTTTCCTATCAGCAATACCGTTGCAGGAGTTTCTTTAAGAAGCGCCTCCGATTTTGCGGAGCAGATGTCGGTACATGTCAATCATCTTAACAAATCTGTGAAAGAAACCACGCTGAAAACAACATCGGAACTGATTTCAGAGAGGATTCTAAAAGAAGCTAAAATCATGCTTCAACACAGCTCCTGGGCTATTTCAGAAATTGCCTACAGCTTGGGTTTCGAAGGCCCCGCACATTTTAGCTCTTTTTTTAAAAAGATGGTGAAGGTATCCCCCAGTGAGTTTAGGGGCAAAGTTGGAAGGTAATTTGAATATGAAGTATTCAAAAACTTAACCTGTTTTTATACTATTCTAAATTTGACTTAATAACTTTATGTTACATATAATCCTTGAGGCAAAGGAATTAATTAACATTCCTATTTCATCAAATTTTTAACGGCATCTAAACCTATCTTGATTTCCTGTGTTATTTCTCTATTCATCAAAGAAAAATCCATTTTATCTTCCGTCATTTTCTCCCATTTCAGAGCACACTCCGACAGTTTAAAAAGTCCGGCGCTGCCTGCGGTGCCTTTAAGTTTATGAAGAATCATTCTGGTTTCCGCAATGTCTTTTTCTTCAGCTGCTTTTCCTATATTTTTTTCTGCATGGGTAAGCTCCTGGATAAGCAGGTTGAGAAATACTTCTTTAAAATCATCATCACCACCAATCTGCTCATTTAGCATATTCATGTTGATGTATTCTTCCGGCTTCTCTGATTGATCTTGGGCGTAATCAACTTCCGAATTTTTATCATTATTACTGTTTACGCTAATGTATTTTTCGAGCATCTCCTGTAGATCAGCCTGTCTGAGAGGTTTGGGAAGGAAATCATTCATTCCTGCTGCCAGGCATTTTTCTTTTTCACCCAGTACATTTCCTGCCGTAACGCCGATGATCGGTACATTTTCATATTCCGGAAGCAGGCGTATCTGCTGTGTAGCTTCAATACCGTTCATTACCGGCATCTGTACATCCATAAGGATAATAGAAAACTGCTTTTTCCTGCATTCTTCCAGAGCTTCCAGTCCGTTAACGGCTTCAGTTAAATGTGCATCCGGGGTAAGGGATTTCATCATCCTGTTATTCAGCACCATATTTACGGGATTATCGTCTACCAGAAGAACTTCAAGTTCGGGAGCAAAGGAATACGATTCTTTTTCGGACTGCTCCTGAACAATTTCTACAACATTATTCTGGGTAACTCTACGTAAGGTTTTATACAGATCATCCGACTTTACCGGCTTCAACAGTAAATAAGAATTTTTTCTTTCCCGAATTGAAGACATCACGTTTAATTCTTCCGAGGAGGAAGAAAGTATGATAAACGGTGAAATTTCTTTTCTCTGATTAAAGAGCTCCCTGATTTTATCGATGGTTTCCAATCCGGACATGATAGGCATATGATAATCCATCAAAATTACATCGAATCGCTCTCCCTTCAAAAGAATTTCCAACGCTTCCATTCCATTGGCGGCGAGTGTGGATTCGATATTTTTATGAGCAAGCATATGCTGGAGAATGATCCTGTTGGTTTCATTGTCATCCACCACCAAGGCTCTTTGAATGGTCATATCATCATCTTCCCGTAGTTCGGATATTTCGTAAGGAATCTCAATATCGAAGAAAAACACGGAACCTTCTTCCAGTGTGCTAATCAGTGACAGATGACTGCCCATATATTTCAGGATATTATTCGAGATGGTAAGCCCAAGACCTGTCCCTCCATATCGTTTACTGATGGAGCTGTTTTCCTGGGTGAACGCATTGAATATATATTTCTGCTTTTCAACAGGAATACCGATTCCCGTATCCCGTACTGAGAAGCGAAGGGCAATATTTTTATCATCCATGCGTAATTTCTCCACTTTCAGCTCAATCTCCCCTTTTTCTGTGAATTTTACAGCATTGCCCAAAAGATTGATCAGGATCTGTTTTAATCGTGATTCATCGATCAAAAGCGTTTTAGGAAGTCCCGGCTCGATATTGAGAAGAAGCTCAATATCCTTTTTCTGGGATTGGTACAAAATGACATTGATAACCTGACTTACCATATCATAAACATCGCTTTTTTCTATTAAAAGCTCCATTTTTCCGGATTCTATTTTAGAAAAATCCAGAATATCATTGATGATATTGAGCAGGTTTTCACCCGATTCATTGATGTAATTTAGGTATTGGGTCTGTATTTCGTTCAGCGGTGTCCTGAGAAGAAGATCAGAAAATCCGATCACACCGTTTAGAGGAGTACGGATCTCATGGCTCATATTAGCCAAAAATTCTGATTTTGCTTTGCTGGCACTATCTGCTAATTCCTTGGCTGTTTTGAGTTCCTCATTTACCAGGATGGCATCTGTAATATTCCGTACTGAAATAATTATACCCCCTACTTCATCTTCCGTAAGATACCACGGTCCTACTTTCAGGTCGTAATGCTGAAGTTGTTCTTTACCATCGATGTTAATAGCAAAATCTTCTTTTGCATACGTTTCTCCTAATAAAGCTTTTTTATAAATTTCTTTTCTTTCCTCGGGAATATCAGGGGATATATCGAACATATTATTTCCGATAAGATCCAGATTATTCATATTGAATTCTTCTTTCCAGCGGGTGCTTACCGAAACATAATTGAGATCTTTATCAAACATGGCCAGAGGAATCGGAACGTCGGTTACGAAAGACTGCATCATGGCTTCCTTCCTGGCAACTTCCAAAAACATTTTTTTGAACGCATCAATGTCCTGAATGATCCCAAAAACCCTTTTGCAGACCTCGCCGTCAAATTCCGGGATGCCTTTTACCCTTACCCAAATCGTAGCACCATCATTGCGGACCAGCTGGAATTCATCATCAAAGGGAATTCCTTCTGTTACAGCTTTATCGAATAGGTTTTTCATTCTCTCCCTGCTCTCTTCTTTATAGAATTTCATGGAACTTTCGAGATCCAGCTGGAAATTATTTTTGATCTTATGAATTTCTTTAGTACTCTGAGACCACAAGAGATCACCGGTCCTCATGTTTACTTCCCATCCTCCTACCTGGGCAACAGAGCCGGTCTCTTCAAGAATTTCTTTGGTATACAACAGATCTTTTTCTAATTTATCCCTACGGATAAGGTCTGATTTTAATTGTATATAAAAAATAACTGTAACAACAATGGCTGCAATGGCTGAGAAAAGGATAAATAGCACGGTCGATTGAGAAGACCTATCCAAATCTTTATTTTTTATTGAAAGCTGAATTTCCTCATATTTTACGAACTCCTGAACCAGCTTACGGCATCTGTCCATTGCTGTCTTATTTTGCACAAGTTCCTGTGGAGTCATTAATATTCCTTTTCTACGGTTCTCAATGAGCAAAACATCTCCTTTCATCATGGTCTGTGAAGTACGCAACAGGTCATTCAGAAGGTCAGTCTGATGTTTGTCTTTAATATTCAATGCATTTATGGTGGAAATAAGCATCGGATAGTTTTCTTTACTCTTATTAAAGGGCTCCAGAAAACTTTCCTGACCTGTAAGCTGATATCCCCGGTTGCCTGTTTCAGCATTTAACAAAGAATTTAAAACATCCTTTACTAAACTTATAGATTCCTTACTTTTTAAGAGGCTTTCCCTATTCTCCATCTGTTTTTGTATACTAATATAGGAGGCTATGGAGCCGGCAATCAGCAGTACTAAGGAAAGCACCACCCCAATTCGAAGATTTCTTATAATTTTTTTCGGCATTGAAATTAGTTTAACGGTAATGTAAAAGATAGATTATTTATCTGCTCTACAATTACTTCATACTGATTGATAATTGTATACCAGATAAACAAGTCTATATCCTTTTCCTGACATGAACAGAAGATTCTTCTACCCGGGCAAATTTATGGAAATCCTATCATATAAAAATTGGTATTTTGATTTTTATATGATTTTACTCATAACAAACTTTTAGCAATGCAAAATGAAGGTTTACTTAAGACCTATTGAATAGTAAGCTGAAAAAGATATAATTTTTAGAAATTAAGATTTAAAGAATTTCAGCAGACCAGATATAACAAAACATGATACTTTGCTCTTGTACAACTTTCAGAGATCGAGATACAAAGACTAAGTATAAATAATTGACAAACAAATAAATTGACGTATAATATTGTCAAATGGAACAACATTAAATGAAGAACAGATTATTTCCCAATGCAAAATTTAGAAAAAATATTCCCAAGCACTTCATCATTCGTTACCTCACCCGAAATTTCGCCAAGATGTTCTAAGGCATTTCTTAATTCATAGGCAAGGAGTTCGGTGGAGATTCTGAAGGAGATTGCTTCGTTTACTTTATGGACCGCGTTCAGGGATTTCTGTAAAGCTTCAAAGTGACGCTGATTCGTAATCACTACATTGTTTTCCGAAGCTTTTAACTGCTCAACATACGAGGACAGCTCATTTTTCAGATCCTGCATATTCTGATCTTCTACTGCCGAAATCATAATAAAATCGAACTCATGGGCAATTTCTTTTCTGAAAACTTCTTCCACTTTTTCGTACTGATGCGGCATCACTTCGTCAATTTTTGTCGCACAGATGATGAGCTTCAGATCTTCTCGCAATAAAGATTTCAGCATGTTGACGTCTTCAGAAAAATCAATGGTTCCGGCATCGGCAAGGTAAACCAGAATATTGGCTTTTTCTACTTTTTCCTTTGCTTTTTTAACACCGATGGCTTCGATCTCGTCAGAGGTTTCCCTCAGTCCTGCCGTGTCAATGAGACGAAACGCATGACCTTTAATATGCAGGATTTCCTCAATTGTATCACGGGTCGTTCCGGCGATATTGCTTACAATTGCACGTTCTTCTTTCAACAACGCATTCAAAAGGGTCGATTTTCCGGCATTGGGTTTTCCTATGATGGCTACTGCGGTTCCGTTTTTAATGGCATTTCCGTACTGAAAGCTTTCAATCAGGGAATGCAGTTTTACCTCTATTCTATTCAGCAATGCGGTAAGCGCAGTCCGATCTGCAAACTCCACATCTTCCTCCGCAAAATCCAGCTCCAGCTCAATAAGCGAAACAAAATTCAGAAGATCCGTTCTCAGCAGGGAAATTTCATTGGTGATTCCACCTTTTAGCTGACTGATCGCTACTTTTCTGGAAGCCTCATTTTCGGAAGCAATTACATCTGCGATTGCTTCAGCCTGGGAAAGATCTATTCTTCCATTAATAAAAGCACGCAGGGTAAACTCCCCGGCTTTTGCCATTCTCGCGCCATTCTTGATCAGCGTTTCCAGAATACGTTTTCCGATGTGCGGAGATCCGTGAAATGCAATTTCCACCGAGTTTTCCGTTGTAAAGCTTTTAGGCGCGAGGAAAATAGAAAGCATCACCTCATCAATCATTTCCTCGCCATCCATAAAATATCCGTAATGGATTGTATGCGATTTCTGCTTTTCCAGATTTTTGCCGGGAAAACTTTTCTGAACGACTGGTAAAGCATCATTTCCGGAAACCCGGATAATGCCCAAAGCTCCTACTCCGTTGGCTGTAGCCAGTGCACAAATGGTATCGTTATTCATGCTGCAAATTTACGTTTTTTCACCGCAAACAAAAATTTCCTTTATCTATCGCCGTTATTCATCAAACTTACCCTAAACTCATTTATTATAACTCTAACTATCACACTTAATATCAGAAGCTTTTTCCGGCTTTCCGCACTCGATATTTCTCTGGTTTCTGCGGCGCGGCTTCGCCGCGCCGCAGAAACCAGAGAAATGAGCTCAGACAATTGCTGCAATCCGGGCTATGATCAATGAGTTTCCGTTGAAACTACGACGACATTTCAACCAGAATACCCCTTAAGAATGTTGGTGTCAATAGAAAAATCACTTCAAAAATTGAAGTGATTACTGCTTTGAATTTACTAAGTTATTTTGAAGATGAATGATGTTTGTCTTCCTGTACAAAGATAGAACGAATTACTTCCTGCGCTATCAGGATAATCCCTAAAAATAATACCGTAAAAATACGGTTGCATATTACAAAATAACCCCGCCCGGCAGTTCCTGCCGGGCGGGGTTATTTATTATTGTTATCTGAAATTCAGATTATTAAATTAGCTGTTATTAAATCGGGCTTACCAATTCATTAAACCATTCTTTCACCTCACCTTCCAGATGGGGGCCTATTTTTTCGGCGCAGGTCTCATGATAATTATTAAGCCATAAAATTTCTTCTTCAGAAAGAATTTCTTTCACGATTGTATCTTTAAAGAACGGACAGAACGTTAACGTTTCAAATTCATAGAAAGTTCCTGAATCTGTTGTCTCAGATTCCCGTACAGCAATCAGATTTTCGTGACGGATGCCATATTCCCCTTCCACATAATATCCCGGTTCATTAGAGCAGACCATTCCCGGCAACAGCTCCTGAGGATTCATATCTTTGCGGATATTCTGAGGACCTTCGTGAACGTTCATAAAACTTCCTACTCCATGCCCGGTTCCGTGATTGAAATCTTTTCCGTGCATCCAAAGCGGAAGCCGTGCAATCGCATCAAGCTGAACACCTCTTGTTCCTTTAGGAAACTTTACCATAGAAAGACGGATCATTCCCTGCAAAACAAGCGTCGAATTTATTTTAAACTCTTCAGAAACGGCTCCCAATGCAAAAGTTCTCGTAATATCGGTTGTTCCTTCAAGATACTGGCCTCCCGAATCCACCAATATGCTTGCATCGTTCGTAACCTCCTTGCTGCCTTCACTTTTCGCGGAATAATGCATAATGGCACCGTTATCCTTATATCCTACAATGCTTCCGAAACTTTCCCCTACGAAGTTTTCTCCTTGCACGCGGAAACCTCTCAGCTTTTCCCCGATAGAATATTCTGTCATCGGTTCTTTTCCTGCATTATGGGTAAGCCAGTACAGGAACTTTACCATCGCAACCCCGTCTCTTACCATTACTTTTCTGAAACCTTCCAGCTCCGTATCGTTTTTCTGGGCTTTCATCAGATTACCCGGAACTGGAGCTTTGATCATCTTATTATCAGGCTTTAATGCTTCAAAAATAGACTGGTTGCTGTTTGGGGAAACCAATACCTTTTCATTGCTGAATGCTTTAAGGCAATTATAAAATTCTTCATAAGGCATCATTTTTACCCAGGCATCATCCAGCTGTTTACGGGCTTCTACTTCCAGTTTTTCGAGATCAGTGAAGAGTTTTGCATCGTTTTTTGTTATAACAATATACCCTAAGAAAACCGGATTGCTCTCTACATCGCTTCCTCTTAGGTTCAGGGTCCACGCAACATCATCAAGACTTGATATAACATGTACCGTAGCTTCTAGTGATTCCATTTTCTGGCGAATGGCCGCGATTTTTTCAGCTACGGATTTCCCCGCTCTTTCAATCGGATGAACGAAGATGGGGTTTTTAGAAGGCGTTCCCCTTTCTTTCCAGATATTATTCAGAAGAGGAAGATCAACTAACGTAATATTTTTGGCATTTAATTTCTCTGTAAGGAGTTCCCAATTCGCATGGGAAGTAGCCAGCGCATTAACGGCCACCCTTCCTTCTGCGGGAATTTCAGAAATAATCCAGTCGATATAATTTGGTGTTCCCTCCATTCCTTCTTTGAAAAGATCGATTCCCGATCCTTCCAGTTCTAATGCAGCTTGTGTGAAATATCTTCCGTCCGTCCATAGTCCAGCCTTATCTTTTGTAACTACTACAAAACCAGCAGAACCCAAAAAACCCGACAGCCAGGCTCTTTCCTGCCATTCTTCAGGTAGATATTCACTCATATGCGGATCTGCAGAATATACGATAAATGCATCAACATTATTTTCCTGCATTTCCCTACGAAGTGCAGCTATTTTTTCCTTTGAAGTCATTTTTTGAATAATTTTAAAGATGTGAATTTACGAATTTAAAGGTTACCCGGCAGAGTATTATTGTATTTTAGCATTTTATTACAGCAATTACTTTTCGATGTTCGGTTCCCCAATCGGCTAATGTATCTATAATTTTTTAGCAGAAGGAGCTTTTGTTATTCTTATTTCTTCCTGAATTTCAGTGAGCGGATATGCAAAATAGGCGCATACGCCGCGACAAAGAGGGAATTTGATGCAATTGCACGTACCGCAGCAACGGAGTCAGCAGATAATATATTGAAATACAATATTTTCAGGTTATTGTTTTGGTTTATTTGTTTTCTGTAGATAGCCGATGCTTTCTTGTGTTCCTATAATTCCAAATCAGATACAGTAGAAATAAAGTGATCCAAACACTCAGGACCACTACAATAAAAATAGACTGTATCGACTGATGAAGATAATTTGGCTTATAAAATAAACGTTCAACGGTTGTAAACCTTTCCTTTAGTTTAGTTCTGTCAAAAGTATTCCGGATTTCATTGAGAGGTTCCCGGCTATGATCACGAAAATAAAAGACATCATGTTCCAAGTTTTTGGGAATGATTTGTGTTTCTATATTATATTTCTTAAACAAAGTGTCCAGATGCTGAAACGAATGAAGCAGCGAATCATGATCATATTTATAGAGCAATTTATATCTTGTTACGGCATTTTGATATTGTTGTGTAGCTTCAGAAACGTTATGAACAGGAATATATAAAATCTTATTTTCCAAAAAGATACAGATATCTTCATCATATTCCGGATCAACCTCAACACCTTTGAATATAATTTCCGTACTGTCTCCGATCGCTTTTTTAGAAATAATTTTTTTTGTAAAGTCCTCAGGTTCAAATCCAAAATAATCCATTCCCGATCGTATTTTAGAACCTATGTTCTTGTAATCAGAACTTAGTATTTTCAAGGTATCTATACTGTAATAGCGTGTTTCCTCTGAGTAATAATCCTGATTGTCCGGCTCGTAATAGATGGTGTCTCTTTCCGCTATCACCGGATAAGGTTTGGGATATAAAATATTTTCCGGATTGAATAATTTATCAGAGCTATAGGAAGTATAATTATACAAAAACGGATATAAGACATTAAGCATAGTTTTGTCTTTATTCAAATCTTTTTCAGGAAGCTCATTTCTCATTTTGGCATTTAACCCAAAACTGTAGCTTATAAAAAAGGTCAATGAGAGAAAGGAAATCAGTAATAAAGAAGCACCAATTTTTACAGTATTATTGACACTATATTTATTTTTGGAATGATTCCTTAATAACAAAACAAGAAAGCAAAACAGAAACAGACCGGTAATAAAAAAGTGTGAAATAGAAACGTCATCATAAAATTTGAATCTGTAAAACTCCGTGTAAGTATCAACTTTACCAATTCCTTCAAACTTAAAGTATCCATAGATAAAATAAGCCAGATGTATTACGCTTAAAACAATAACGGATTTGATCAGAAATATTTTTAATTTTTTATCCATAAATTCAGCAATATATTCTTAAAGTAAGGATTTTTTAAAATAATTTTAATTAACCTGATCCTAAGTTAAGTCTAAAATGTTTAATTAAGCTCTATGGAATTATTGTTTTCCTTAAAAGTTTCCTGTATTTTCTTAATTCTCATTTTTTCATACTCAGCATCTGAGTACGATCTCCCATCAGGCAAAGTTGATGTAAAGCTGGTAATACCATATCTTTGCTTGAGTTCCCTCATTCTGTAAGTCGGATCTCTGATGTAATCTTCAACGGCTTTTTTGTACTGGCTTTCGGTCACAGGAATATAGGCAGTCAAATTAAGTTTTATATGTCTGAACTTTTCAATTGCTTTCAGCTCCCAGATATGTTGTTTTTTTGTGTCCTCAATTTTGACGATCAAGCCCGGAAGGCCACCAAATTTATATGGCCCGTCAGAAATGGGTATTTCATTAGTAAACCACGCGTTATACTTTCTACCTTTATATTCTACCGTTGCCAACTGGCATTTTTTACCTTGTATCATAGCAGTTTCTGTTCCGATCTGCCAATTGAAGGTGATGTGTTGGGTGATTTTAAATCGGTCAGTATTCAGAGTAAGGTAAGATATTGCTGTACGGGACCGCCAATCTTTTTGAATGATGCCATGAACTTTTCCTTGTGGAAAGGTATTTAGTGAAACGGACATATTTGAAGATATCCCATCTGAATTCATGTTCTGTGCGATTGCAGAATCTCTTTTCACTTTTGTCAGGCTCAAGTAAGTTGATCCGTTTTTATCGATAAACAAACCCATCAGTTCGGTTTCGGTTTTATCTAAATTTAAAGAGTCAGGCTTAAATATATACACATAAGTAAAACTATATTTTTGACTAAAACCAAATAGTGAAAGCAAAATAGTGACTATAAATATTGTTTTTCTGAGCATATTGTATGGATATTAGAAGTAAAACGTTAATATACTTAAATATAGCAACATACATGAGAATTATTTCAGATTTTTTGCAATACACTACGAAATAGGATATTAACTCTAAACCACCATTCTTTAGCCTAAATTAAATTCAGATCCGGTATTAAAACATTTTGGAAAGATTATTGCAATATACGTGAAATGGAAAGTCAGAATTATAAAAACCACAGGAAGTTTTACGCTCCGCATCATTTTGTTTTCCTTCCGTTACTTATTGTTTTGGATGGATTCGGAATCTATAAAGCTTTCAATGATGAGGAAAACCAGCTTTCATGGATCTTATTTTCAACAGTTGTCTTTCTGATTTTTTACTTGGCTATAATGCTGCGTCAGCATTACGCGCTGGGTCTTCAGAACCGTATCGTGAGGCTTGAATTTAAGCAGCGGTACTTCGAAATTTTCGGGTTAAGGTCCGACGAAGTTGAGGAAAAGCTTTCATTCGGACAGATTGCCGCTTTACGGTTCGCTTATGATGAGGAATTCAAGGTTTTTCTTGAAAAAGCGCTGAAAGAAAACATGACAGGTGACCAGATCAAAAAATCTATAAACACCTGGAGAGCCGATCATCACAGAATTTAAAATAATAAACACTAAAATAATATTATCATGAAAAAATGGAGCTTTTACAGTATTGCAATATTGACATTACTGTCACTTACGAGCTGCGAAGCAGTAGAAACAATCTTCAAGGCAGGAATGTGGTGGGGAATTATATTAGTAGTTGGCGTGATAGCTATCATATTATGGCTATTTTCAAGGGGTAGGAACTCTTAACCAGATTTTATGGAAAATTCAGACTTAGAAATCATTTCCCATCTGAAGCCTTCTAAGATTGTAAAAATTATGAAAGATCCGGTAGCATCTGCAAAGGCGGTACATCTCATTTATACCTCCGATGCAGAGACAGCCGGTATCACGCGCAAAAAGACCGGAAAAAAATATTCTTACTACAAAGACGGCGAAAAGATCAGAGACAAGGACGAAATTTCACGAATCAACAAACTGGTAATTCCACCGGCTTGGGAAAACGTATGGATCTGCGCTCTTGATAACGGACATCTTCAGGCAACCGGATTTGATATCAAGAAAAGAAAACAGTACCGCTATCATCCTTTATGGAGCGCCCTGAGAAACCATACAAAGTTTTACAGAATGCTTCAGTTTGGATACGCATTGCCGGATATACGCCTCCAGGTAGAAAAAGATTTAGCCTTAAAAAATTTCGAAAAGAGAAAAATTCTCGCCTTAATTGTAAGTCTGATGCAGCGAACTAATATCAGGATAGGAAATAATGCCTATGAAAAGCTGTACGGTTCTTTCGGATTGACAACGCTAAAAGGAAAACACGTAAAAGTGCAGGGACAGAAAATTTCTTTTCACTTTAAAGGTAAAAAAGGTGTTATTCACGATATTGATTTAAAAAGCAGGAGGCTGTCTAAACTGATACAGAAATGTAAAGATATTCCGGGCAAAGAGCTTTTCCAGTATATTGATGATGAAGGTAACCGCCATACTGTAGATTCAGGAATGGTGAATGATTACATTAAAGAAATCAGCGGCGAAGATTTTACGGCAAAAGATTTCAGAACATGGTCCGGAACGGTAAGTGCCCTGATCGCATTCAAAGAAATTGGTTATGCGGAAACTCATACGGAATATAAGAAAAAAGTAAAAGAAGCTTTGGAAATGGTTGCTTCACACCTCGGAAATACAAGCACAGTATGCAGGAAATATTATGTTCATCCGCTTGTTATTAATCTTTATGAAAACAATACCATCAAAAAATATCTTGACGAACTGGAAGAAATAGAGAAAAATGACGGCAAAGCAGGACTTACCCATGAAGAAAAACTGGTACTGAAAATCTTGGAAAATGAGAAGATGTGAGGATGGGAATTGTAATTCGCTACACTTTAATAACTCTTAAATTAACCATTCATTTGCGAAGCAAAATTGATCACTGACACATTATCTCCGACCCGAATAATTGTTGTAAATTTGTATCATAGCAAATAAAAAATATACAACTAATATGTCTAAAGCAATTTCGCAAGTACCCTTTGCGGTAAACGAACCGGTAAATTCTTATGCGCCGGGAACCCCGGAAGTAAAAAGCCTTATCGCTCAATATAAAAAAATGTGGGCTGAAAAGATAGAAATCCCAATGGTCATTAACGGCAAAGAAGTAAGAACAGACGATAAAGTTCAGCTTCAGTCGCCTCAAGATCACGCACATGATTTTGGTTTTTATCACAGAGGTACCATGCAGCATGTAGACGATGCAATCAATGCTGCGCTGGCTGCAAAAAAGCAATGGAACGAACTTGGCTGGGAACACCGCGCTGCCATTTTCTTAAAAGCTGCTGATCTTTTAGCAGGACCTTACAGAGATGTCATTAACGCAGCCACTATGATCGGCCAGTCTAAAAATGTTCACCAGGCTGAAATCGATGCCGCTTGTGAATTTATTGACTTCTTACGATTCAACGTAGAATTTATGACGGAAATGTATTCTGAACAGCCGGTTTCCGATGCAGGAATCTGGAACAGAGTAGAATACAGACCACTGGAAGGATTTTGTTTTGCGGTAACGCCTTTTAACTTTACAGCAATTTCAGGAAACTTACCAACTTGTATGGCAATGCTTGGAAACGTAGTGGTTTGGAAGCCTTCTGATAAGCAGATTTATTCCGCTAAAGTGATCATGGATGTTTTAACCGAAGCGGGACTTCCTGCAGGAGTCATCAACATGATTTTCACGGACGGTAAAGAAACTGCAGAAAAAGTGTTGGCGCACAGAGATTTTGCAGGACTTCACTTTACAGGTTCCACGAAGGTTTTCCAGGGAATGTGGAAAATGATCGGGGACAATATTCACAATTACAGAACGTACCCAAGAATCGTGGGTGAGACCGGCGGAAAAGACTTTGTCATTGCGCATCCTTCAGCCAATGTTGAAGCTGTGGCAACGGCTTTAGTAAGAGGCGCCTTCGAATATCAGGGGCAAAAATGTTCTGCAGCATCAAGAGCTTATATTCCTCAGTCTCTTTGGGCTGACGTGAAAAAGGTAATGGAAAGCCAGATCAATTCTATTAAAATAGGTTCTCCTGAAGATCCATCCAACTTTGTAAACGCTGTAATTGATAAGAATTCTTTTGAAAAATGTAAAGGATATATCGACAGAGCAAACGCTTCAACCGAAGCAGCAGTAGTTATTGGCGGAAAATGTGATGATTCTAAAGGATGGTTTGTGCATCCAACAGTGATCGAAACAACAAATCCTCAATATGAGAGTATGGTTGAGGAAATCTTCGGTCCTATTTTATCCATTTACGTATACGAAGATGCAAAATGGGCGGAAACACTGGAGCTGGTTGACTCTTCTTCTCCTTATTCATTGACGGGATCTGTTTTTGCACAGGACAGATATGCAATCAATGAAGCTTTCAAAGCATTGGAAAATGCATCAGGAAACTTCTACATTAATGACAAACCAACTGGCGCTGTTGTCGGTCAGCAGCCTTTCGGAGGCGGAAGAGCTTCCGGAACCAATGACAAAGCAGGTTCTAAGATGAACTTATTAAGATGGACCTCTGTACGATCTGTAAAGGAGACTTTTGTTTCGCCTAAAGATTATAAATATCCTTACTTAGGATAATATGTATGATGAATTATGAACAATAAATGATTAATAATAAGTAATTTATTGTCATATTAAATACAGCTTCGGATTTATTTCCGGAGCTTTTTTATTAGTTAACATTTAATTTTTTATTAAAAAAAATACCGTTTATTTTGATTTCGGAATAATTATTGCTAGCTCTAATTCCGATACCAAAAAAAATAAAGTATTATGAAAAAATTAATGTTAATCGCAGCGCTAGGAGTAATAGCGGTAAGTTGCGGAACAAAAGAATCTTCTATGTCAAACAGCAATACCGATTCTACAGCGGTAGATAACACAACGACAAATGCAGCGCCTGCTACAACGGATACGATGTCTACTACGACAACTACTCCTGACAGCACAGCAATGAAAATGGATTCAGCGACTACTGTTAAATAATAAGAGTTTAACTTGCAATGAACAGTCCTCAGATAATTCTGGGGATTTTTAATTTTAGATTGCGAAAGAAGCACTCTTTTGAAACATAAAATTCAGAAAAGTTTAAAGAGGCTTACTATCCTTTTATCTTTAATAACTATATTTGATTATATCTAAACATTAAAAAATATTCTATGAGAAAATTATTCACAGCAGCAGTTTTTGCATCACTGTTTTTAGGGAGCTGCGCACAGAAAAAAGAAAACAGGGAAGAATTTAAAGATGAAAGGAACAAAGAATATATGAGAAACAGTATGGGTGACACCGCTGCGGCTAATTCTGAAATGGCTGCGCCGGACAGCTTAAAAACAAAATCTGATTCATCAACAACAAAATAATACAGCCGCAGGATTTCCTGCGGTTTTTGTTTACAATTCCTGATTGCCATGCAGAGAAAAAACGCTTTTTTAATACATTACATACTTTAACCTTGATCCAGGAAAATAATCAAACGAAAGCTGTAACAATTTTTATGTAGCAGAGACTGATTTGTTAACATAATTATTACATTTGCAATCAATATAAAGTATTATGAAAAAATTATCAATATTCTCAGCTCTTTTCATTGGAGCGTTGGCATTTGCACAGGGAATCAAATTTGAAGATACCAACTTCAGCACCATTCTTGCAAAAGCAAAAAAAGAAAACAAACTTGTATTCATCGATGCTTATGCTTCATGGTGCGGACCTTGTAAGCTGATGGTAAAAAATGTTTTTCCGCAGCCAGCCGTAGGAGATTATTACAATTCCCATTTCGTGAATGCGAAAATTGACATGGAAAAAGGGGAAGGAGTAGAACTTGCAAAAAAGTACAACGTAAAAGCATTCCCTACTTATCTTTTTGTAGACGGAAACGGCGAAGTAGTACACAGAACACTGGGATATGTTGAGGAAAACGATTTCATCCAGTTTGCAAAAGATGCGGGAGATCCGAATAAAAGATTAGGAGCGTTAAAACAGAAGTTCGAAAACGGAGAAAAAGATCCTGAATTCCTGAAAAACCTTGCCGGACTTACCATGTACAATGATGCAGAATTTTCAGCGAGAGTAATGGAACGCTATTTCAACGGAAAAACGGAACTTGACAGGGAGGATATACAGATGCTTTTATTAGCAACACAAAGCACCGAAAGTCCGCTATACAAAACATTTTTAGCGAAAAAAGCAGAAATCACTAAAGTTCTTCCTCTGGAAAGATATGATGCTTTCGATAAAAACATAAAAGTGAATACAGCTATCAGAAAAGCTTATAACCCCGATACTAAGAAATGGAATGATGGCGCTTTCATAACGGAAGCTCAGAAGTTCTTAACCAAAGAAGAAGCAGAAAAAATCCTGAAAAGAGCGAAAGCAAGCAGAGCGTTGAAGGATAAAGATATTGCCACTTACGAAAAATTAACAATAGAACTCTACAAAGATCCTTCGGCTTCCAGCTCAGAAGATCTGAATTCTGTTGCCTGGAATTTCTTTGAAAATGTCACCAATAAGGCATCTCTTGAAAAAGCAGTGACATGGGCTCAGGAATCGGTTAAGAAAAGTGAAAACTATGCAAACACTGATACGCTAGCTAATCTTTACAATAAAATAGGAGATAAGAAAAATGCCAGACTTTGGGCTGAAAAATCTATCGAATTGGCAAAAAAATCTGGCGAAGATTATTCAGACACAGAAAAGTTGCTGAACAGTCTTTAATATGATTCAATATAAAAGGTTGTCCAATTAGGGCAACCTTTATTCATAATTCTACAAGGCAAGTAACAATTTATGCAATATTATCTCTCCAAGGTATTGTTAAATTTCCTATTTATACTTTCTAATTGATTACGCTTGTTTAAATCCATCGCCCGGCCTGGATAAGGATTGCTTTTAAATTCTTCGCGTTTTTTTAGATATTCTGATCTATTAACCACTATGCCATTTTGTAATGGTGAGATTTCAATTTTCTTTTTTTCAATTGATACAGCTATAAACTTATCAAATTCATTTATATCTTCAATCTCTAATATTAACCCTGGCAACCCTTTAAACCTGTAAGGTCCTTCAGAAAATGGAATTTCTTTAGTATACCATGCCGTATATTGTCTTTTATTAAAAATAGCTGTAGCTTTCTTACATTTATACCCGATAATTATTTTTTCATCTACATAATTTGTTTTCCATTCAGGAGTATTCCCTTGAAATGTATAATAGTCATTTCCAATTCTACTTGTAACAAAGATTCCCTCATTATTTCTGTAAACTGAGTAATCGATTTTGGGTTTTGGCATTTTACGCACATCAATATCTGCTATTTGTCCGCTACTTTTAGCTATTGTCAATTGCGTTTCTATAGCTTTTCTGCGTTGTAAAAATGCTTCACTATAATAAAGTGATGTTTTAGAATTAAAATCTAAAACCATTACTTCTGACATCTTATCTTCTAAATTTGTAGTGTCTTTAGATGTAAAGTAAATATATTTAACTTCAAGGTCTGAAAATTCATTTTGACCTGACATTAGCCCTGTAATTAACAGGGCTAATAATAATAGGTTTTGTTTCATAATTATTAAGCATATCCCCAACCTTCAAAAGGTGAATCGCATTCTTCCTCCATTCTATTAATTTCAACCTCAATACAGGTGATAGGAGAGCCATTTAATTCAATAAACTCAGTGTAACCGCATGATGATGTTATACGAATAGGATGATAAAAAAAGATGCTATTACTTTTTTGTCGATCAGTATTATAATTCTTAGCTTCAGCACTTTCAGCATGTAGAATTCCCGCAACTCCAAAGGTTGCTAATAAAAAAATTTTCTTCATTTTGTTTTTAGAATTTAAATTAATAATTTTTTTTATATCAAAAGTATTTCGCGAAATATTCTCAAAAATAAAATCTCATTTCGGAACTAACAATTCTAATCGGAATAAAATACAATTCCATTTGGAATAAGATTATTCTTCTAAAAATACTATATTTACATTTCAATTTTCATAATTATGAATAACGGTATTGGTATTAAAATAAAAAAACTCAGAGAACAAAAAGAGATATCTCAAGAAGATCTTGCTTTTCACCTTGATGTTTCTCAAAGCTATCTTAGTAAAATCGAAAATGGAACCATTGAAAAGTTGGATTTTATTTTTATGCAAAGAGTTGCAGACTATTTTAAAGTTGAGCCAAAATATTTCTTAGAAGATCAAATTGTTCAAAATAATTCGGATAATAACCATAATTCTGCTGTTGGAAATATTTACAGTACAGTGACTATTAATACTAATATTGATCAAGAGCTGTTTAAAACTGTAATGCAAAATCATGAACAGATAAGCCAATTAATGGAAGCACAAAATAGACTTATAGAAAAACTTTTGAAAAGTTAAATAACATAAACAAAAATCCGCAGACTTTATCAAGTCTGCGGATTTTGTTTTATACCGTTGTGCTTATTAATATTCAAATAAAACACTTCCCCACGTAAAGCCGCTTCCAAAAGCGGAAAGCAATACAAGATCTCCTCTTTTGATCTTTCCTTCTTCAATTGCTTCGCTTAACGCAATTGGAATAGACGCTGCCGTTGTGTTTCCGTATTTTTGGATATTGTTGTGAACTTTCTCATCCGGAAGCCCAAATTTCTGCTGTACAAACTGGGCAATTCTAAGATTAGCCTGGTGCGGAATAAACATATCAAGATCTTCAATGGTTTTCCCCGCTTTATCAAGTGCTTCCTGCATGGTTTCAGGGAATCTTGTTACCGCATGCTTGAAAACAAAGTTTCCGTTCATGATCGGGTATACTTCCTTGTTGGTTACATTTTCAGGTTCTTTTCTCATCCTGTCGCTCCAGCCGAATTTAGAACCCGGGAACTGCGTGCAGAGCTCATCCGCAAATTTCCCTTCAGAATGCATATTTACGGCCAAAATATCTCCTGCATTTTCATCTTCGGTTGCCGAAAGAACAATCGCTCCTGCCCCATCACCAAAAATGACGGAAACTCCCCTACCTTCATCGGTAAAATCCAATCCGAAAGAATGAATTTCTGCACCCACAACCAGGATATTTTTATAATTTCCGGCTTTAATAAAAGCATTGGCAACACTCATTGCGTACACAAATCCGGAACATTGATTTCTTACATCTAATGCACCAATAGTATCACACCCCAGCATTTCCTGAAGCAATACCCCGCATCCCGGGAAATAATAATCCGGAGAAAGGGTGGCAAAAATAATATAATCGATATCTTTTGAAGTAAGTCCGGCATTGGCAATGGCTTTTTCCGAAGCTTTGAAACCAAGATAAGCTGTAGTTTCCTGAGAATCATTTCTGTTTTTTCTGTGTCTTCTTTCTTTTATGCCGGTTCTTTCTGTAATCCATTCGTCATTGGTCGTCATTAATTGTGCTAGATCATCATTCGTAACAATGTTATCCGGAACATGGAATCCGATACCCTTTATTGTACTTTTAATCATATAGTTTTTTAATTTTGACAAAGATAAAACTTATTTAACACATAGTTTTTCAAAATATTACTATTTTTACTTTATGCCAATTGAGACAATTTACAGAGATTCCCAGTGCGAATGGGTAGATGTGGAAGCTCCGTCTGCGGAGGACCTGAAATTTTTGCATGAAAGATATGAGATCAATAATCTTCTGCTGGAAGATACTCTCGATCCCAATCACCTTCCCAAATATGAAGAAGACGGCGATGTGAAATTTTTTCTTCTGCGCGAAAGTACCGAGCTGGAACGTAAAAGCCTCAACACCATCAGTGATATCAGTACCAAAATAGGAATTTTCCTGTTGGGTAAAAAGATCATTACGATTCATCGTATGAAAACCAAAAGCCTTTCAGAAACCAAAAAGCAGCTTTCCTTGCTTACCACCGAAGTAACCGCTGATCATATCGCACTGAAAATTGCTCTGCTGATTATGAAAAGTTTTGATGATGAATCGGTAAGCCTTTTTGAAACAATGGATAATATAGAAAGTGAAATTTTCCTTAAAAATACCAATCATACCAATCAGATTAAAAGATTATACAAACTGAAAAGAAAATCGGGGCTGAATTCCCGAGTGCTTACCATTTCCTCCGATGCTATTGATAAGTTTAAACTCCTGGATTTACAGGATTCTGAAATTTATGACCTGAAGGACAAACATAAGGATGTAGTGGCCGATTTTGAACACCTTAACATACAGATTACCAACCTTATTTCTATGTTTCTGGCCTTGTCGGATCAGAAAGCCAATCAGGTCATGAAAGTTCTTGCGATTTACTCCGTTTATTTTTTACCGATCACTTTTATTGCCGGTGTCTACGGAATGAATTTCGATAATATGCCGGAACTCCACACCAGGAACGGCTATTTCTTTACACTCGGGCTAATGGCTCTCGTAGTCATCTCTACATTCATCTATGCCAGAAGAAAACAATGGTAAGTCTACAGTTTCAAATCTCGTGAAAATACGGTATCAAAGTTTTCATGATTATTATTAATTTTAACATCATTCGCGAGACCATCGCACTTTAACACTAAACCAGATCATAACCATGAAACCGGAAATACTTAAAAAATTACTGAAAGAAGATGTTCTTTCAAAAGAGTCCAAAGAAAAGCTGGCCGCCTTACACGACCGTATTTCGGCAAAGGAATTTTCTGATCTTTTAGATGCCGAAGGAAATCAATATGTTGAATTCGTACAGGAAGGTGGCGGTGTCTGGGGAAGCGCTCTGGTAGGTTATCTCTATGGGCTGGAAATGTTCGGAATCCGTTTTCTTAAAGTAGCGGGAACAAGTGCCGGAGCCATCAACACAATATTGATTGCCGCCTGCAAAACGAAGGAAGATGCAAAAAGCGAAACCATTAAAGACATTCTCTTCAACTGGAATTTTGCCGATTTTATGGATGGTAAACCCTATGTAAGAACAACGATTCACGCCATGCTGAACAATAAGAATTTCCTGAAAATCAATGCTTATCTTGCTATCGGAATTCTGGCTTTTTTCGGGATTCTGGCCTTTGTATATCCGACAGATAAGATATGGCAGACAAAGGTTCTTTTTTCGATTCCTATGGTTTTGGTGATTGTTGGAGTGTTATTTTTTGCAAAATTTTATTCCGATCTGAGGAAAAGAAACTCGGGTCTAAATCCGGGAAATACTTTTCTGGCAACTATGAAAGATGCTCTGAACAAACTTGGGATTACAACTGTTGCCGATCTTAATGAAAAGTTTGTTAGAAAAGGTAAAGACCTTAACCTCAGATACCGTTACGGAAACGAAATGCAGTATTACGATAAGGCTCTGGAAAGTATAGAGGAGATCAGAATTAATAATAATGAACATATTGATAAGATCCGCTATAAGATCTTCTACGACAGCACTGTTAACAACGAATACTATAAAAAAGACCCGTTCTATCTTCTGAAATCAGAATATATCGTTATTACTACCGATATCAATGCCAAAATAAAGGTGGAGCTACCTACAATGGCCAATCTGTACTGGTCTGAAGAGGAGTTGAAACACATCAGTCCGGCAGAATTTGTTCGAGCTTCTATGTCGGTCCCTTTCTTTTTTGAGCCGATGCAGAAAGTCATTAATAAGAATGATGATTCCGTTAAATATGCCTGGAAATTCTGGATGAATACGGTTCCTGAAAATATTAATCCTGCCGGTGTATTTATTGATGGCGGCAGTATCTCCAATTTCCCGATCGATCTTTTCCATGCCACCGATATTTTTTATCCAAGGATGCCTTTATTCGGGGTACAGCTTACCAGCGACTCTGATCTGCTTTCAGAAAAAGGGAAAACGGCAGCAGAGGTACTGAAATCTCCCCTCACCTATTCCGGAAATATCATCAGTACTTTAAAAGGTTTTAATGATAAAACATTTCTCACGAAACATACGTTCTATCACCTGTACAGCATTCAGACCGTGAATTGCGGAAACAGCAGCTGGCTGAATTTCTTTATGAAAAAGGATGAAAAAGAAGCGCTGTTCAACCGCGGTTTTCAGGCTGCCCTCGATTTTCTCAGCAATTTCGACTGGGACAAATATAAATGCGAACGCATGATGCTTTCGATGAAGGAGAAAAAGATTCTGAAGGAAGAGGATACGAAAACGGTGGGGTAAAATAATAGAAATAAATTGAGAAGAAATTCCGTTGCTATTAGTTTGATCTAAAAGACCGTTAAAATTTAATCTCAAATAAAATAAAAATCATGAAATACATTTGTCAATGCTGTGGAGAAGAAATGGAGGACTGGCCTGCCATTGCGTATTCAGCACCTTATCCTTATTTTAATTTATCTGATGAAGAAGCAGCAAATTCAGAATTATCTGCAGATTTATGTCTCATCAGATATTCCGATGAGACCTGTTATTTTATAAGAGCAGTACTTGTTCAGGAGGTGAATGAAAACTGTCAGGATCTTGAGTACGGAGTATGGGTTTCCTTAAGCGAGAAAAGCTATAATGAATATGTTGAGAATTATCATAATGAAGAATTTGAAAGCGGCTTTTTTGGCTGGCTTTCCAATAATCTGCCGGATTATTCATTTGAGGAACCCATTCCAACAGATGTTATTGTAAATAATAAAATAGGACGACCGTTTGTATACCCTCATGAAAGTCATAATCATCCTTTTGTAAATGATTTCTATATTGGAATTTCAAAAGAAGAAGCTGAAAAGAGAATTGATTTTGTATTAAATCAGTGATAAAATTAAAGTAATTTTGTGTTCATAAAATTCCTGATGATGCTTAATAAAAAAGACCTTAGAGAAAATTTATCAATTCCCGTATCAGATGATGCAGGTCAAATCGAAACATTTCAGAATCAAACCTTACGCCCGATCCTGAAATTACAGAATGAAATTTTCCTTATGCTGTTTAAGGATTATGCACTCGGCAAAATTTCGGATTTTAATTTTCTAACCCTAGAAAAAAAGCTGAATTTTATTGAACAAAGCCTCTGGAAGGATCATACATTGAAAAATATATTTATCGGAATGACCATAGGAATGTTAACTGCTGAAGAAATGGAAGTCTATATTTCTGGCAAGAATGTTTTTAACAAAAGAATTATCACGATGCTCACCGAACGGCTGAAAAGTCAAATGGAAAAATAAATATTTAAAGATTTGGTATGAAGAACAAAAAAATTTCTAAATATTTATTAGTTATCGGGTGCTGTATGTTTCCATTATTCATAATAATGCTTATTGTGGGGATCTCCATGTTTAGTGCTCGGGGAAAATTTCCCGACTACCTGGTAAGATTAACAGAAATTTGTTTTGTTTTTAATATTCCTATATTAATCTTAGGTATATTTCTTGTGACAATGGGTTTGATTTTAAAAAAACTAAACTATTAATATTAGTCGATTATAGAATCCTGCTTCGGTAAGTCAAACCGCAAAAAAATCGCTAAATTACTTTTTAGAGTCCCCTTTTAACCATAACGGCTTTTTCTTCAACACGTCCTTGTAGATACTGCAATCTTCAGAATGTGCTCCCTTTAAATACCCAATGCTCATCAGGAATTCATTCACAATTTCACCCCCTGTAAATTTGAAAGTTTTCTTGAAAAGCTTCATCCATTCCGGCAGTGTTTTCGGGTGATGATGTTCCAGCCATTTTTCAAATGAACCAAATTCTTTCTGTAATTCGATAATGGTTTTTGCGTTTTCTATGGCTGCGTTTACCTTTAATTTATTCCTGATAATTCCGGGGTCGGTCAGCAGCCTTTCACGGTCAGTTTCATCATAAGCCGCCACTTTTTGAATATCAAAATTGTCATATGCTTTCCTGAAGCCTTCTTCTTTTTTCAGGATCGTTTCCCAGCTCAGTCCCGCCTGGTTAATTTCCATCACCAGTCTTCCGAACAGTTCATTGTCATCATGAATCGGGAAACCGTAATGATAATCGTGGTAATTTTTATGCAGTTCCCTCCTGCTTTCGGGCTGCATTCTGTCTATGGCTGCGCAATAACTCATAATAGTATTAGTGAAATTTAATTTTTTTGCTTTTCTATTACAAATATAAGCGGGAATGATGACAACTGTATGGCAGTAGAAATTTTATATTGTTAAATTTCTTTTGAACCCAGAAAATAAGTACTTTCGAAACATAAAAGAAAATCAATTTAAAACCATGAAATACCTTTACCTTCTGGCTTTTATTGTCATGATACATTGCGGTAAAACAGAATCAAAATCATCAAAACCTCAATCTATTACGCAGGAAAACATCGCTCTTCTGGTTGATAATTCGCTCACCATGATTGCAAAGGATTTCGAACCGGACAGAATTTCGGTACTTAAAGAGACCATCAAAAAGATAATTGAACATAAAAAAGAAAACCAGGCCTTTTCAATCGTTGTTTTTGCGGGCAATTCTTATATTCTTTGTCCTTTGACAAAGGATAAAAACAAACTGCTTTCAGCTGTCAACCGATTAAATACGGGAATAATGAAACTCAGACCGGGAACTAATTTTTCAAATGCGCTGCTTAACGGGATCAGTTCTTTATCGAGCGAATTTGATCACAAATCGATGATATTATTCAGCGACGGAAAAGAGACCATCCATTCTTATGCTTTAGAAATTCCTCTGGAAGACGCAAAAAGGAACAATATTACCATCCACAGCGTGATGATTACTCCTAAAGATTTTACTATACTGCCGGTAACCATGGATATGAAAGGAAATTTTGAATTTGCCAAAATGAAAGCCGAACCTGCAGACAGCACCCTGATGAAGAAAATATCTTCTGAAACAAACGGCAATTTTAAGTTATTTTATACTAAACAGGAAATTCAGAAATTTAATTTTAGTTCCATTATTGAAAGTTCTCATAAAGAGAACAGAAAAGTTTCTCCCAAAGTTAATGACAACGAATTGAGTAAAATTTATATGCAAATTCAGAAAACAAATGACAGTCTTAAAACTGAATTTGAAAAATAATATATCATTAACATAAAAAACCTCCGTATGGAGGTTTTTATTTTTTATTCATATCAATGCATCGCTTCACTCAGATCAATCTTCTCTTTGCTTTTTCTTTCTTTAATGAAAAGAATAAACGGAATACAGATTAAGAAGATGACTCCGAGATAGAGGAATACATCCATGTAGGAAAGTACCGTAGCCTGTTTCGTTACCGTGAGGTCCAGCATTTTATAAGCGGCATTCATGGCGGCATCAGGAGTCATTCCTTTTGCCATGAAACTGCCTTTTAAAGCCTGAAGTCTCTGCTGAACGGCAAAATCATTTTCATCAAGATGCGAAATCAGGTTCAGTCTGTATTTTTGTCCAGCATTGGCAATGAAAGTCGTTATCGCCGCAATCCCGAAAGAACCTCCCAGCTGCCTCATCATCCCGGTGAAAGCTGCCCCCTGCCCGATTTCCTGTCCTTTCAGCGTACTTAAAGAGAGTGATGTAATCGGGATAAATAATAATCCGAGACCGGCTCCTCTCACAATCAGCATCCAGAAAAAGGCGTCTTTACTGGTATCCGGCGTTAATATTTTGTATCCCCAGAAACTGTAGACAAAGAAGATGAATAATCCTAAAGAAACCAAAATCTGCTGTTTCGCCCCTTTCGATAATAACCTTCCGATGATCGGCATCATAAAAGCGGTGGTAAGTGCCGCAGGAATCATTAATGCTCCTGATTGAAGTGCCGTCCAGCCCAAAATGCTTTGTGTATACAGCGGAACGATAAAGGTAGAGCCATATAAACCGAATCCTAGTACAAAGGACATGACGGTACCGATCCTTAGGTTGCTGTTTTTCAAAACCCTTAATTCTACAATAGGATATTTGAAGGTAAGTTCCCGCCAGAGGAATAGTATAAACCCTAAAACTGCTGATACGGTAAAGAGTACAATCCATCCGCTTGCAAACCAGTCTTCTTCATGCCCTCTTTCCAAAATATACTGTAACGACCCAACGGTAACAGCCAAGAGAGCGATCCCGACCCAGTCGACATCCGAAGCTTTACGCTTTTCGGCATATTTCGGACTTCTTACAAACTGTAGCGTCATTAATGTTGCAGCAATCCCGATTGGAATATTAATATAAAAAATATAAGGCCAGCTGAAGTTATCTACAATATATCCTCCCAGAGGCGGACCCAAGGTGGGACCTATAATTACTCCCAGACCGTAAATGGCCTGTGCCATACTTCTCTTTTCTATAGGATAAGATTCTGTGATGATGGTTTGTGAAGTTACCAGCAGCGCACCACCGCCAATTCCCTGCATCAGCCTGAAGAATACCAGCTCCCAGATGTTGGTAGCATTTCCGCAGAGGAAAGAGAATACGGTAAATATAATGATGGATGCCGCAAAGTAATTTCTACGGCCGAACTGCTGCGAAAGCCAGCTCGTCATCGGTACAATGATCACGTTCCCGATGGCATATGCCGTAATGACCCATCCCACCTCGGAAAGTGTGGCTCCGAGGTTACCCTTCATTTCATTGAGGGCAACATTTACAATCGTGGAATCCACAATTTCAAGCAAAGCACAAAGAATGGCTGTAATCGTAATGATTACTCTTCGCGCTCCATATTCTACTAATGAATCTTGCATGTTTATTTAATAGTATTAAAAAAATTAAGAGATTATGAGATTCAGAACTTTTTTGAAACCAGAACAAGTTTTTTACGAACTAACTTAATTCTTACTGATTAATTTCCTGTGAATGAACAATCTTTATCGCTCACTGCCAGTAATCTGAATCTCAAAAAATCTTAATTAAAAAAGTGAATTGTCAATAGCCATCTTCATTATGTCGGTACGGCTTCATTTACCATTTCATTTTGATCTCTTCATCGTAAGACAACTTCATGATCAGCCTGAACAACATTTCCACATAAGGCTGATTTTCATCTGCAAACTCCGGTCAACATTACGATCAAAGCTTCTTCATTACCTCCTCATTACTGACTTCTCCTCGTATATTGACAATTCTCTTATATTGTTTTTGAAAAGTGAATTGTCAATTGTCCGTCTTCATCATTGCCTGCACCTTCATTTCCTCAATATTGCCGATCCTCTTCATGTATTTCTTTATCATGATCGGCAGCTTCTTCCCATCTTCTGCATTATCGGCCATCCTGGGATTATTGACAATCCACTTTATATTTTATTTCAGTGAAACTTCTGCTTTTACGTTCATTCCCGTTCTTAATCTTTTGGCTACATCTTTATCAAGATTTACAAAATCGATCTTTACAGGAAGTCTCTGTACTACTTTTACGAAGTTACCACTTGCGTTATCCGGAGGAAGGATAGAGAATGTAGCACCGGTTGCTGGAGAGAAAGAGCTTACAACCCCATCAAATTCTCTGTCCGGGAAAGCATCGATTTCAATTTTCACTTTCTGTCCTTCTACCATTTTATCAACCTGAGTTTCTTTGAAGTTGGCCACTACCCATTTCTGATCGTTTTTAACCAAAGCAAACAACTGTGATCCGGCCTGTAAATATTGTCCGGCCTGAATAGGAACTTTACCTACATATCCGTCTTCAGGAGCAACAATTACTGTATAAGAAAGGTTTAATCTTGCATTTTCCACATCTACTTCTCTCTGTTTGGCCACAGAACCGGCAACACTAATTTGCTGGGAGCTTGCTGCTGTTTGAGAAGAGGCAATATTAGTCTGTTGAGCGATCTGGTTTCTTTGATCAACAAGCACCTGCAGTTGTTTGTCAGCAGTCTGTTTTGCTGCCAATGCCTGTTCGTATTGTTGTTCGGTAATGGAATGGTCTTTTACAAGATTGGCATATCTTTTTAAATCCTGGGTAGTTTTCCAGACGTTTACTTTTGCTGCTTCAATCTGTGCATTGGCTGTAGTAACAGCAGCCTGTGATGAACCGATATTTTTAGAGGTTGCGGTAGTAGAAGCCTGAGCATTGGAAATATTACTTTTTGCCGTAGCCAAAGCTGCTTCTGCCTGTTCAAGCGCCATTTTCTGATCTCTGTTATCCAAAATAACCAGGGTATCCCCTTTTTTTACGAACTCATTATCCTTTACTTTTACTTCTTTTACATACCCTGAAATTTTTGAAATTACGGGAGCCATATTGGAAGTAATCTGTGCGTCGTCTGTTTCTTCATGCACCTGTCCATAAGAATAGGTTCTGTATCCATAGATTCCGCCGCCGATTAAAACAACGGCTAAAATAATAGGGAAAACTAAACTTTTTTTCTTTTTAGTTTCAGTTACTTGTGTAGTATTATTTTCCATTTTCGGTATCGCTCTTAATTTATTTTGTTGTTAAAGTTCCTGTAGTTTGTAATAGTTTCCTGTAAGCCAGTGCCGCATCCGCCTTCGCATTGATGACTCCTACATTGGCTGCAATCTGGGCTGCATCAGCATCAAGAAGCTCGGTCATCGTGGCAAGACCGTTGTCGTATTTGTTTTTAGTAATTCTGTAGTTTTCATTCGCCTGTTCAGCAGATTTTTCGAAAACAGCAATTCTTTTTTTAGAATAATCTGTGTTCTGGTATTCTCTGTTGACGTCCAGTTTAATGTTATCATTCAAAAGCTCATTGGTGGCGGAAAGCTGCATTTCTCTTGCTCTGGACTGTTTCAGTGAAGAATTTTCTTTCCAGAGATTTGATAAATTATAGGAAATCCCGACTCCGACATTCACGGCATTATAAATCGTTAAAAATTTAGGAATATCTGCTGCCACGTACCCGCCTGTAAAAGCAATGGAAGGAAGATTTTCAGCTTTTGCTGATTTTGTTCCCAGTGCTGCGGCCTGCCTTTGTTTGTCTAAAGCCTGAAGGTCTTTACGGTTTTCTCTTGCAGTATTGATATAATAATCTACTGTTCTTATGTCCTCCCCTTCTTCAATATAGTTTTCATCCACTTCGATTTCCGTTGTTTCCGGAATACCCAGTAACAGATCCATATTGATGTTGGCAATGTTGTAATTGTTTTTAGCTTCAAGTAGCTGCAGTTCTATGTTTGAAGTCTGAAGATTGGCTTTTAACCTGTCGTTTCTTGCGATAAGGCCATTGTTTTCCATTTTAAGGAAAGTTTCATCCCTTTTTTGGGAAGCAGAAAGATTTTCTTCTAATACTTTAATAGACTGATTAGCCTTAAAAAGATTATTGTAAGCCTGTGCAACATTGTATGCAATGGCTACTTTATCATTTTCAGTGCTTAATTTTGATGCTTCCACCAGATATTTTGCCGATTCAATGCCATATTTTATTCTTCCTCCGCTGTAGATGGGTATGCTGAGATTAGCCGAGCCATAGGCTACCTGATGTACTTCGGGCCCACCATCTCCGGAAACCCCCGGAAGTTTAATGTTGATATTCGGTTTTAGCGGAAGATACATATAGCTTCCTGAAACCTTCAGTTCCGGAAGCTGTCTGTTTTTTGCTTCCAGAAGGTCTGCGGTAGCTTCTTCGATCTTAGCGGCATCAATCTTCAGATTTTTGCTGTTCTGAATACCCAACTGCACAGCTTCATCAAGAGTGAGTGTTCTTTTCTCCTGTGCATTTGCCTGTGCAATCCCTATGAATAATGCCAGTGCAATAACTGAGTTATTTATTTTCTTCATACCCTAGAAGGTCTTTTAATAAGTATTTTATATGTGTATTAAGCTCTGTGTAATAGGTTTCGTCAAAAACTTCCTCTTCATCTGTGTTGTTAAGAAATTCCTTGTACATTTCTTTTGCATTGGATGCGTAGAATAAAGTCCCGCTCACCGTGGAATGGAGAAGATAAATTGGTGGATTTTTAGTGAAAATTCCGTTCTTCAGTCCGCTTTCCAATATTTTTGAATACATGGAGATAAATCCCATTTTTGTTTGCTTCAGAAAATCTACAATATGAGGATTCTGCGTGTGGAGCTGCTCTCTCTGCATGATTCGGTAGAAACATTTCTGATGTCTTACCCGTCCTGCAAACTGATCTACGATCTTTACGATTTTTTCCCATTCATTAATATCCGTTCTTTCCAGGATATCTTTTGAGAAAAACTGCCCTTCGTTCATTCTGTACTCTACCAGCTTTTCGTACAGCTTTTCTTTTGACCCGAAATAATAAGAGATCATAGAAATATTTACATTGGCTGCTTTGGCAATCTCCCTTGTGGAAGTTCCTTCGAAACCTTTTTCAGCAAAAAGCTTCTCGGCGGCAAACAATATATTTTCTTCTTTTGAAATCATTTTTTACTCTCATTTTGAGAATGCAAATGTACAACGGTTTTTCAATAAATCAAACGATTGATTGAATATTATGTTAAATTTAATCTATTTTTAATATTGGCTAAATCTAATACACTGAATTTATTATATTTGAGTGTTAAAAAATATCAGATGAAAAAAGCAATTTCAATTTTAGCGCTCTTAAGCGTATTCACTTTAAATTTCGCACAGGAAAAAGAAGGATGTTGTGCAGGAAAAGATAAAAAGCATTGTTCTGCAGCAGACAAAAAAGCCAATGCCGAATATCACAAAGGCTGTGAAAAAAAAGAATCTACAGCCCAAAACAGAATCAAAACAAATGGTTCTAAAGAGAAAAAAGCAAAGAAAACTGCTTAACTGTAAAAATAAGATCCGACCTTACAGTCGGATTTTTTATGCATTTTTATGAATATACCTTGATAGTTTTATTCCCAGATCGGTCCATACGATTTTCGGGTTTCCGTTTCTGGTAAGATGCAGATCAGCAGTACTTATTTCTTCCAGAATACTTTCGATATTGGCTCCGCTGATGAATTTTGAAAATCCGACCCAGTTGAATCCATTGGCATCAATTTTTTTGTAAACAAGATCTTCCGACTGGTAATTCTGCAGAAGGGCAAGCCTGAAAATTTCCGAGCAGTAATTAAGAAAATTCTTTTGCTTTTCCCGGTTCCAGCCTGCAATTTCCCTCGCCCAGAAAATAATGCTTTTCAGGAATTCCGGTTTTTTCTTAACCATAAAAGCATCCCTCACCCACTGAATAAAAAGCTTTTCAAACTCATCACTTTTATTTCCCGACTGCATCAGCTTCAGAGCAGCATTAAGATCTCCCTGTGCCTGATGGATGATCTCTCCTGTTTTATCCTGAGAAACATTGAAATTTGTTTTCAGATATGCTTCGATATCTTCATCATTAATTCTAGGAACTTCTACAATCTGGGTTCTGGAAAGAATGGTCGGAAGAATATCGTTGGTACTTTCTGCGGTAAGAATAATAACGGTTTTTGCAGGAGGTTCTTCTAAAAACTTCAGGAATTTGTTGGCTGCCGCAACGTTCATCTTGTCAGCACGCCAAACAATGAGAATTTTGGTTCCTCCTTCAAAACTTTTTAATGAAAATTTCTGGTTTTGGTCATCAACTTCATCAGCAGAAATAAAAAGCTGCTTATTTTCTGATTCCAAAAAGGCAGTCCAGTCATCGTAGCTGGAATAAGGAGAGTTCATAACTATCTCCCGGAATTCTTCAAATTTGTTTTTGCTTAAAGAATTTCTGTTATCAGTAAAAACCGGAAAGCTGAAATGCAGATCAAGATGATTAAGATGTTCTACTTTTGAAGCGGCATGTTCATTTTCACTGCTTAAAATTTCTTTGGCATATGCCAGAGCCATAGGCAACGTTCCGTACCCTTCCTTCCCTACGAAAAGCTGGGCGTGGCTCACTCTGTTTTCGGCAATACTTTCTCTCAGAAGCTTTTTCAGATTTTCCTGTCCGGCAATGTTCTCCCAATTCATGCCTCAAAGATAAAGAAATTTGTAATTCGTAGAATGTGATTTTTTACTTCATAAATGAATTTTATGTTCTGATCAACTGTGAACTTCTATCATGTATATATAGATGTGCGGAAAAATTCACAAGCAAGCGATTGGCAACTCAACATTCATCAATATTATATCTATTCATCGTCCTTAACAAACTTTAACCTCTTATAATTTTTACAATTCATTAATATTTAAGATATTTGCGCATTGTTTTAAAAATAAAGAATGAAAAAAATCTTTGTACTATCATTAATATCAGTCGGATAC
>Ga0308161_1000746_pt1 | contig 45674 bp, 39 predicted proteins | sample PhyFR2_FD_201034 | JGI IMG/M metagenome (GOLD analysis project Ga0308161, IMG submission 201034) | Phyllosphere microbial communities from UC Gill Tract Community Farm, Albany, California, United States - DLSLF.R2 | ecosystem: Host-associated > Plants > Phyllosphere > Unclassified | place: USA...
TCAGCCGTGACCGCGTTGAAGACGCGCGCAACGTTCTGAAAGAAGGCCAGGAAGTAGAAGCCAAGATCATCAGCGTTGACCGCAAGAGCCGCGTGATCCAACTCTCCATCAAGTCGAAAGATGAAGTTGAAGAGAAAGAAGCTATCCAGAGCCTGAAATCCGCTCCGGAAGCTGCAACTGGCGAGACCACCATGGCCTCCCTGCTGCGCGAAGCAATGGCTAAGCAGAACTAAGTTCTGTAAAGCTGTAAAAAGGGCGACTTCGGTCGCCCTTTTTTGTGTCTGAAATTCGTTGAATCAACAATTGAGAACCAAGGCATACAGCTCAGTGTCTGAGCTGACTATAGTCTTGGTAAAAGCACTCTCCTGTTGTTGTTTTAATAAGGGTCTCAATGAACAAGCTTATCGTAGTGTTCTTAGTGGTAATGCTTGCAGGCTGCTCCGCCACCAGCGCCAAAACTCACGCCAGGCGCGGTGTCAGCGGCATTGAGGTCGACTGCTCGGGGCTTGGCAATCATTGGGCGAAATGCGAGCAGCGCGCCGCCCGCGAATGCAAGATGCAAGGCTACAAGGTCATCACCAGATCAAGCGAAGCCAAGGATGAGGAGGGCGATTACTTGTTCGGTTGGAACCCGGCTGGGGCAGTCACTCGCACGATGCTTGTGATCTGCAATTAGGCGCGTTACGTGTTCGATACCGGTGCTTATTCAGCCAGCAGATAAGTTGATGCATGGGCTGTTCAAATTCATCAAGTCATGCTAAAACCTTCGAAGCGCTTTTCCTAGCTGCTTGAAAAAGAAGGGAAAAATATGACGAAGTCGGAGTTGATCGAACGAATTGTCACCCATCAAGGGCTGCTTTCATCCAAGGATGTTGAGCTGGCTATCAAGACCATGCTTGAACAAATGTCTCAATGTCTGGCTACCGGCGATCGGATTGAGATTCGCGGGTTTGGGAGCTTCTCGCTTCACTATCGCGCACCGCGGGTCGGGCGTAATCCCAAGACCGGCCAGTCTGTGAGTCTTGACGGTAAGTTCGTGCCTCACTTTAAGCCGGGCAAGGAATTGCGGGATCGGGTGAACGAAGACGAAGAAGAGGGCGTCTGAGTGTTTTTGGGTAGGAGGAAAAGTTATGCGTGGGGTTAAGCGCGTTGTTCTCGTGCTGGCGATGCTGATTGTCGTGCTGGCAGTGTTAGGGTTCGTGCTGGAAAACCAGCAGGGTGTTTCTCTTTCATTCCTGGGGTTGGTGACCGGGCAGATGCCCGTATCGGTGTTTGTGGTGGTGGCCTTGATAATTGGAATGCTGCTGGGGCCGCTGTTAAGTGTCATCGTTGGATGGAATCGACGTGAAAAGTCTATGACTGCAGGGCGTGGGTAGAGCTTCCATGGGTATTGCAGTGAACTCCTGAACCGTTCGTCGGACGATTCTAGTGCAGTACACATCAGTGCTTGGAGTGATCATCTGGCAGGTGGTAAATCCGGCGATACCACTGATTATTGTCTCGTTGCTACAAAATTTTCTTTCTTGTCCTTCACGGACGACCTTTATCAGGGTTGCCCCTAGGTGTTAAGGAAGCGCCCTACGGATAAGTCAAGACTTGTAATATGTCAGCGAGATGGCAGAATGGAATCTGTTCTCGATAACAGGCATTTTTTGCGCTCAAAACTCGGCAGCGACGCTGGGTTTTCGGTCATATAACTAGAATAAAAATACACAATTTTGTCTGCATAACGAGCCCGCAGTTTCTCTTTGAAGGCAGGTTTTTGTTGTGAGTAGTAGCTTCCGTGCTCCCCCGGTTCGATCATCCGAAGAAATTGATTTTGTGCGGTTTTTCGCGTCTGTCTGGCAACAAAAAAAACTTCTGCTTTTTGTCACCCTCGGCGCGGGATTGATTGCTGCATCCTACGCATTTTTAGCTGATCCTTTATATAAAGTCAGCAGTGTTTTGCGTCCTGCCGCTATTAATGATTTAGATGCGCTAAATCGTTCAGAGATTTATCAGCTATCTACTTCCGAAGCGCTCCTCAAAGTAGGCGCGGCACTTGACTCCTATGATACCCGTCTGGGCTATTTCAGGAAAAATCAGAAGCTTTTCGAGAAGTTTGTTCGTCCTGGGCAGACGCTGGAGCAGAGTTTTCAAGAATTCAATCATGACTCTATCCGTTTGATTCTTCCTGATGCAGATAAGAAAAATTCGCTGAGTGCCCACATCAAGCTCGAGATGATGTATCCGAAAGGCGTCGACGGCGTCTCTATTCTTAATGGCTTTGTCGACTACGCTATCGCAAGTGAGCGCGAGCGCATCACGGCTGATTTGAATGTGATCGCTAAAAACCGTTTGAGGGAGCTTAACGGCAAGCTCGATTCGGCTCGCTCAAACTACAATATTGAAAAAGAAGCCAAAATAGCATCATTGCGAGAATCCGACTCCTTGAAGCGGGCGCAATTGCAAGATGAGTTGAAGGCGCTGCGGTCTCAGCTGAAGACCTTGCGTAGTGACCGTATCGCTCAACTGAATGAGGCAATAGGGATTGCCCGTTCCTTGGGTATTCAAAAGCCAGCTACGCCTTCATCACTTGGCGAATCGGCTGTAACAGGTGCTGGCAGTGTGATGCGTACTGAAGTGAACAATCAGCAGATTCCGCTCTATTTTATGGGGGTGGATGCGCTTAAGGCTGAGCTTGCTGCATTGCAGTCGCGGAAGTCGGACGACTTTACCGAGTCGCGCATCGCTCAAATCGCCAAGGAGCTTCAGTTGCTGGCCTCCAACCGAGAGGTTGAAGTGCTGGATGCTCGAAAAAATGAAGATATCTTTCTTGCGGGTGTTCAACCCCTGCGAACAGAGATTTTCCGTTTGAGCGGTCTGAATATTGATATGGCGAAGCTGAAGTTGGTGAGCATTGACCAGCAAGCCCTTGAGCCACTGGTTCCGTCGAGTCCTAATCGCCCATTGATCATTTTGCTTGGCCTGCTCTTCGGCGCTGTTGCCGCGATAGGTATTGCGCTGGTCAGGCAGGCGTTACGTGCTGCTCGGGTTAATACGGAGCACGATAGGCACGACCTGGCAGCTTCGCTTCTTCAGTCCTCGGGCTCCGGGGCCGCTCAGCTGGATCGGCAACAAGAGCTTGGCAATAAGTTACTCCAAAAATAATTCCGCCGGAGTGAAGCCTTTTGCTTCACGTACTTCCCTCGGGCCGTATGTCTTGTTTTCGTACGGAATCTACATTGCGCGCCTGTGCAACTATGAACAGTCATCCGAAGGGCGCTTTTGGGCGGCTTTCGGCTATCGGAAGTTACCAAAATTTCGCGTAGGGTCTTCATGACGTTTCGGTGTTTAATCTGTATTTACTTGTGCATGTGGTCAAGCGTCATGCGCAAGTTAATATTGTTAGCTTAATAGTTGATGGTTGCGCCGGCCAATAAGGTTTGATGTCACTTTTTTGCGTGTGATCTCCGGATTAGTGGCTTATGGCTAGTATTTGGTCGGAGTTGCATAAAGGTGCGGCCCGGCCAGGTTGGGCGTGCGAAGTGCGCTGGCGAGCACCAATGAGCTGGATGGCACGGTCGAGCGTGACCTCAATCGCCACGGGGCAATATACAGATGAGGCGGGATCCTTATGGGGCAACGACCCAATTTTAATGAGCGGTTGCGACGCGCCGTTGCGGTGAAACGACGCACTGCAAATGTTGCGGTAAAACGTTGTCCGGTCCTGAACTGGGCAGGCGGGGTGGGGTCTCATACGGAGTATGGGGCCTCAGCGAGGCGTTATGTTGGCACGCTTGTAGATGATATGCTGCAGGGTAGAAGCGGTTGCAGTTGGAGCTTCGAAAGCTCGCTTAAGCGTAATCGGTAGGTCAGGCAGGAGCATGGCAGCGTTGCTGGTTTCCAGACTGATTCTCTGACTAAATAATGATATGGAATCGTTGGTAATCTAATGACTTTAAAGATCTTGAGTGTTTTCGGTACGCGGCCGGAAGCTATAAAAATGGCTCCATTAGCTTTAGCGTTGAATGCAGATGAGCGTTTTGAGGCCAAAATCTGCGTGACGGGTCAACACCGTGAAATGCTGGATCAAGTGTTAGAGCTATTTAAACTTGAACCTGATTTTGATCTAAATATCATGAAGTCGGGTCAAGACCTTACCGACGTGACAACTGGTATTCTTCAGGGAATGAAGGAGATCTTCCGGACCTATCGGCCGGATGTTGTTTTGGTGCACGGTGATACCGCCACGACCTTTGCAACTACACTGGCGGCGTACTATCAGCAAATTCCTGTGGCTCATATCGAAGCGGGGCTTCGTACTGGGAATTTATACTCTCCCTGGCCGGAAGAGGCCAATCGAAAGTTGACGGGAGCGCTCGCGCGTCTTCACTTCGCTCCTACCGAAAGATCGGAGCAGAATTTACTGCGTGAAGGGGTTGCGCCTAACGCTATTCATGTGACGGGAAATACTGTAATTGACGCTCTACTTGAGGTCGTTCAGAAGCTCGAGTCCAATGAACAGTTGAAGCAGAAATTTTCTCAACAGTTCGCATTTTTACCAACTCAGCGCCGCGTAATTCTTGTGACAGGGCATCGGCGTGAGAGCTTCGGCGATGGATTCGAAAGAATTTGCAGTTCGTTGGCTTCGATTGCCCATGAGTTTGATGATGTAGAGATCGTATACCCTGTTCATTTAAATCCAAATGTCCGTGAACCGGTCAACCGTTTGTTGGCTGGCATAAAAAATGTTCACCTCATAGAGCCGTTGGACTATCTACCTTTCGTGTATTTGATGAATCGGTCCTACTTGATTCTGACCGATTCCGGTGGCGTGCAGGAAGAGGCTCCTTCGTTGGGTAAGCCTGTCTTGGTAATGCGGGACACTACTGAGCGGCCTGAGGCGATTGAGGCCGGTACCGTAAGATTGGTCGGTACAGAGAAGGACAAGATAGTTCACCATTTGCGTGAGCTTTTACTTGATCAAAAGGCTTACGAGGAAATGAGCTTTGCTCATAATCCTTATGGTGATGGTAACGCCTGCGTGCGCATTGTTAATGCTCTAGCCACTTTCAAAAATTAAGGTTTGGTCATGGGATTTTCCACTATTTCTGTCATTGGTCTGGGCTACATTGGTTTGCCAACCGCAGCCGTTTTTGCCGCGCGAAAGTTAAAGGTCATTGGTATCGACGTTAATCAAAAGGCCGTCGACACGATCAACGGCGGACAGATTCATATAGTTGAGCCTGATTTGGACATAGTCGTGCATGCGGCCGTGACAGAGGGGTATCTGCGCGCGAGCACTCGACCAGAGCCGGCGGATGCTTTCCTGATTGCCGTGCCCACTCCGTTCAAGGATGGTCATGCTCCAGATCTTTCTTACATTGAGTCCGCAAGCAAATCCATTGCGCCAGTACTGAAAAAGGGTGACCTGGTCATTCTTGAGTCCACCTCACCGGTGGGGGCGACCGAAAAGATGGCGTCGTGGCTGGCTGAAGCACGCCCTGACCTGACGTTTCCGCAGACCCATGGCGAGGCGTCGGACGTTCGCGTTGCGCACTGCCCTGAGCGTGTACTTCCAGGTCATGTTTTGCGTGAGTTGGTACAGAATGATCGCGTCATTGGTGGGATGACCCCCAAGTGCTCGGACGCGGCGACACGTCTCTACAAGTTGTTTGTAGAGGGCGAGTGTATTATCACCAATGCCCGAACCGCAGAAATGTGCAAGTTGACAGAGAACAGCTTTCGCGATGTCAACATCGCCTTCGCGAACGAATTGTCGATGATATGCGATAAGTTTGATGTCGACGTTTGGGAGCTTATCAAGCTTGCCAACCGGCACCCTCGCGTTAATATTCTCCAGCCAGGGCCTGGCGTGGGTGGACACTGCATCGCCGTTGACCCTTGGTTCATCGTCAGCCAGGCTGATGGTCAGGCGAAACTGATCAAAACGGCACGTGAGGTCAATGACTCGAAACCATCGTGGGTAATTGAAAAAGTTGATGCTGCTGTGGCCGATCATCTGTCGAGTCACCCCGAGAAGTCGGAAAAAGACATTGTTATTGCGTGCTTCGGCCTAGCATTCAAGCCCGATATTGACGACCTGCGTGAAAGTCCATCTCTGGAAATTACGAAAAATATCTCAAACCGTCACGCCGGGAAAGTTATTGTCGTAGAACCTAATATTGATTCTCTGCCTGTGACGTTGCCGAATGTTGAGTTATGCACGCTAGAAGAAGCGTTTGAGCGCGCGGATGTCTTATTGTTGTTAGTGGATCACAAGCCATTCAAAAGTGTTCCTTCTTCACTTCTCCAAGGGCGTCAGATTGTTGATACTCGGGGAATCTGGCTTGTATGAAAATTCTTCCGGTTATTATGTCTGGGGGCTCTGGAACGAGGCTCTGGCCGCTTAGCAGAACTCTTTACCCCAAGCAGTTTCTGGCAATTTCGGGGCGAGAGACGTTGTTTCAGCAGGCTATTGCCCGACTGTTGAAGATCGACGGTCAAGGCTCGGATTTGCTGGCCCCATGCATCGTTGCCAATGATGAGCATCGTTTCCTGTGTCTCGACCAGATACGGGAGATGAGCGTCTCTAAAGCTGTAGTCATTCTTGAGCCGGTAGGACGCAATACTGCTCCTGCCCTTACGTTGGCGGCGCTCTATGCGCGCGATGAAGTGGGTCAGGAAGTTGACCCTGTCCTGGTTGTTGTCCCGGCCGACCAGATGATTCTCGATATTCAAGCCTTTACTGATACGGTCAGTAAAGCTATCGACGTTGCAAAAGACGGCAGCATTGTGATCTTGGGGATCACGCCTGACCGTCCTGAAACGGGTTATGGTTATATTCACTCGGCAGATCCCTCTAACGTCAAGAGGGTGGACGCGTTTGTTGAAAAACCTGAGCGGTCAACTGCAGAAAAATACCTGGAAGATGGAAGCTATTTCTGGAATAGCGGCATTTTTGTGCTGCGTGCGTCAGTCTGGTTGAAAGCACTGAGCGCGTTCAGAAGGGACATCTTCGATGCCACTGAAGCCGCGTGGAAGGGCCGAGTTCAGGATAATGGGTTTATTCGACCACAACTCGAAGCGTTCTCCCTGATACCGCCAGAGTCAATTGACTACGCCGTGATTGAGCATTGTGCGAAAACGCCTTCAGCCGGTCTGACGCTAAAAATGCTGACGATGGACGCCGGTTGGTCTGATCTGGGTGCATGGGATGCTGTTTGGCGTTCGAGTGAAAAGGACGAAAAACAAAACGCTACTCATGGCGATGTAATAATAGACTCCAGCTCCAATACATTGGTTTACGCCTCTCACCGTTTAGTAACGGCCGTGGGGCTTGAAAATATTGTTATCGTCGAAACGCCTGATGCAGTATTGGTTGCGGATAAAGACCGTAGCCAGAGTGTCAAGGCCATTGTCGAAGCATTGAATGTCAAGGCCAGGCCAGAGTCAAAGCTTCATCGTCGTGTTCATCGCCCGTGGGGATGGTACGACAGCATAGATTCCGGCACGCGCTTTCAGGTGAAGCGAATACTGGTGAAGCCGAAAGCAACATTGAGTTTGCAGAAGCATTACCACCGCGCGGAACACTGGATTGTTGTGTCTGGCACCGCTGAGGTCACCTGTGAAGATCGCGTTTTTCAGCTGAACGAGAACCAGAGTACTTATATCCCTATTGGCCATGTTCATCGCCTTTCCAATCCCGGCACCATTCCTCTTGAGATCATTGAGGTGCAGTCAGGAACGTACTTGGGTGAGGATGATATTGTTCGATTTGACGATACCTATGGACGTGTTTAAGGCTTAAATTTTTAGGAGTTGTGCAGATGCAGAAGCATGCGCTGGTTACTGGTGTTACAGGTCAGGATGGGGCTTACCTTGTCGAACTGCTGCTGTCCAAGGGGTATAAGGTTTATGGCGCCTATCGCCGGACAAGTTCTGTAAGTTTCTGGCGATTAGAGGAACTTGGCGTTTTTGGGCATGATGATCTTCACCTCGTCGAATTTGATTTGACTGACCTCTCCGGGACCATTCGTTTAATTCAGAATTGCGCCCCGGACGAGGTGTATAACCTGGCGGCTCAAAGCTTTGTAGGTGTTTCCTTCGATCAGCCAATTACAACCGCGCAGATTACGGGTGTCGGTGCGCTTAATTTGCTCGAAGCGATCCGAATAGTAAATCCGAAGATTCGCTTCTATCAAGCTTCGACATCTGAAATGTTTGGTTTGGTTCAGGCTGTTCCTCAATCTGAAAGCACACCCTTCTACCCCCGTAGTCCTTATGGCGTTGCGAAGTTGTTTGCGCATTGGACAACCATTAACTATCGCGAGTCATATGGCATTTTTGCCACCAGCGGCATTCTGTTCAATCATGAGTCTCCGCTACGAGGAAAAGAATTTGTTACTCGGAAAATTACCGATGCTGTAGCCAGTATCGAAATGGGCGAGCAGCAAGTCTTGGAACTCGGAAACATGGATGCCAAGCGAGACTGGGGTTTTGCTAAAGAGTATGTAGATGGCATGCACCGTATGTTGCAGATCGACACGCCGGAAACATTTGTGCTGGCCACAAATCGCACGGAAACTGTTCGTGATTTTGTTGCCATGAGCTTCAAAGCTGTAGGCGTTGATATTGATTGGTCCGGAAGTGGCGAGAATGAATTCGGCGTTGATCGTCGGACCGGCGTCACCCGGGTAAAAGTTAATCCACGCTTCTATCGACCTGCGGAAGTAGAGTTGTTGATTGGCGATGCGTCCTTTGCAAAAGAGCGGTTAGGTTGGGAACCAGAAACGACGCTGGAGCAACTGTGCCAGTTGATGGTTGAAGCTGACTTGAGAAGGGTTCGCAATGGCACTTCAAAGTAACGATCGGACAGTACTGATTACAGGGCTCTCAGGTTTCACCGGGAAGCACTTGGCGGAAAGCCTCACTCAAGCTGGCTGGCGGGTCGCCGGCCTGGGAGGGGAGCGGCTGGCGTGTGAGTTTGACCATCTGGACGCGGACCTGAATGACACGGAGCGGCTCAGTGGTTGGATCAAGCAGGTTCAACCCACTCATATTATTCATTTGGCCGCGCTGGCGCATGTCACCGGCAGCGATGCGTTGTCATACTACCGGGTCAATGTGTTGGGTACGGAAAGCCTTCTTAATGCGATTAAGGAGGCCGCGGTGGTTGTTGAGAAAATCATCATTGCAAGCAGTGCAAATATTTACGGAAACGCTATTTCATCGCCCATTTCAGAAAGCAGTGAACCGCAACCCGTTAACCATTACGCATTGAGCAAGCTGACGATGGAGGCCCTGGTCCGCAAGTGGTTTTCTCGTATGCCTATATTGGTGGTGCGGCCATTCAACTACACCGGACCAGGCCAGTCGGAGTCATTCGTTTTCTCCAAGATCGTGGGCGCGTTTGCTCGTGGGGAAAAGGAACTCAGGCTAGGCAACCTGGATGTTTCCCGGGACTTGTCTGATGTCGGTTTTGTGGTGGAGGCCTATTCGAAGCTCTTGACGTCTGATCAATGCGGTGAGTTTATAAATATTTGCTCAGGTCGCAGCATTTCTTTACTGAGCGTGATTGATGAAATGGCACAGATTGCAGGTTATCGGCCAACGATAATAGTTGATCCTGCCTTTGTCAGGGAAGATGAAGTTAAAGAGCTTTACGGTAGTCCGGCCAAGCTCTTTGATGCGGTGGGTGAAATTGATGTGCCTAGTTTGCACGATACATTGCTTTCAATGTATCAGCAGAAGGTGGTTGTTTAATACTGGTGGCTGGTAACGGGTTGGTGCACTGTGCGTATATGTTTTTTTGCTAATATGTCCGCTCACGCTAATTGGCGCGAGATGTTTGATAAAGTCGAATTTTATCGGGTCGATATTCGTATTCTAAAGGAGCTTGGACACGAAGTAGTTTTGTCGGGGACGCCGGGCACATTAGATTGGAAGGCGGATCTCTATTTTTGTTGGTGGTGGGGGCATTCACCGCTTCCGTTGCTCGCCGGAAAACTACGTCGTCGTCCAGTAATTGTAACTGGGGCCTTTGACTATTCCACCTGCCGGAAGGAAATTCCGGGTCTGTGTTACCTGGACCGCCCGTTATGGCAGAAGGCAGTACTGCGCACCTCGCTGTTGTTGGCTGATCGAAACCTGTTTATCTCAAGATCTGAGTGTGAGGAAGTCACAACCAACCTTCCGGTCAGAAACCCAGTGTACGCAACGCTGGCGATCGATACAGACTACTATTCTCCTAGCGAGCTTCCGGCGGTTGGGTCGGATTACTTTTTTACGGTGACCTGGACAAGTCGTACAAATGCCATTCGTAAAGGGCTCATTCCGACGATTGAGGCGTTTGCAAAAGTTTCGGCTAACGCACGTCATCTTCGACTGGTTGTTGCTGGTAAGCACGGTGACTACCTGCAGGAACTAAAAGACCTGGCGCAGCGCCTGGGTGTAGGAGACAAGGTGGAGTTTGTCGGGATGATCTCCGATGAAGAGAAGCTGCACCATTACCGCAATTGCCTGGCCTATGTTCAACCAACGCTTTATGAAGGTTTCGGGCATGCGATCGGCGAGGCGCTAGCGTGTGGCGCGCGAGTGATAACTTCGCCTCGGGGCGCGGTGCCGGAAGTCGCGGGTGACTTCGCTTACTGGGTTCAGCCAGATAGCCAAGAAGAAATTGCTGCGGCCATGGAGGCGGTTGTCGCCGCGCCGACTTGTGCTGAAGATGCCAAAGCCAGGCACCAGTGGATTTCCTCCAACTATTCCATTGCCGCTCGCCGTACCGCGCTCAAAAGTGTCCTGGATTCCTTGCACCGATAAAATAAGGGTGAGCCTCATTGAGAATGTTTATCGAGATTAATGGTGGTACTGCGTGTTAGCTCGTCTAATCAGCATCTTCGAGAATTCGAGGCTATTGCATCTCTTTTTTATCACGGCTTGTATTCAGGGTGGCGTAATAATTAGTCAGTTTTTGATCACGCCTTGGGTGGATCCATCGGTTGTCGGAGTTGTGCGTTCGTTAGAAACAGTAATCGCACTTGTCGTATTGGCGGGTAGCTTGGGAATGCAAAGTATCGCTATCCGGGATACCGCTGCGAGTACGGGGCTTTCTCGTCAGAGTGACGTGCTGCGACAGGTTTTTTTATTGGTGGGCATTACCTCGGCTGTGGTCGTTGCCGGTATATACATCACGCATAAATATTTGTTGTCTTCGGCGATTAGTTTGTACGTGTTAAATGCTTGTGGGCTGGTGTTGCTCACGAACCTGCTACGTGTCACTACAGGTTTTGCTCAAGGCGTAAAAGCCATCAGCGAAATCTATTTTATATTGATGCTGGTTACAGCGATTGGCATTGTTTTACATATTGTACTTACTAGGTTGTATGGTGTCGAAGGTTGGATCATTGCCCGTTATCTTGGTGAGTTTTTCTGCCTGGTTACGGTGTGGTGGAGGCTCAGGGCTTATATTTTTCCAGCGCTGAATTTTGTGCAGGTAGACCGGCGCAAGGTGATCGAAACTGCTACGTCTGGCCTGACTATCAATGCCGGGCTTTTCGTCCGGCTGCTAGTGGATAGTTTGCCTGTTCTTATGTTGACTGCATTGCATATCAAAACTGAGGAAATAGGGTTTTTTGGTATAGCCATATTAAGCCTTGTTCTTGGCTTGCTTCCGCTGGCGATCATTGCGCAAAGAGCGCTTCCTGATCTGGTTGAGGTACTCAATAATAAGAGCGTTTTGTGTGCGAGGTATAATGCGTTTGTAAAAAGTATGCTCAAGGTATCATCGGCGGTTGCGTTGTTGTTGATTGTGGCCTCGGCCGCGTGGCTGGTATTTGTGGGTGGTGTATATAAGTTGGCTGCCATGTATGTGATTGTGTTGGCGTTGACGTTACCGCTGAAAGCTATCGCACTGGCTTGCGGTACGATGCTTGTAGCGCTACGCGTTTTTGGTTTGAGCCTGAAAGTTAATATCGTTGAAGGCGTATTTGCTCTCATGATCTTGTATTTTGGTATTCCCGTGTTGGGTGGCTGGGCTGGGGTTCTGGCGTATGCAGTCGGTGCGCTTCTATCCGTTACGCTGCTTCTGACCGCGGTGAAAATCCGCCTCGCTGATTTATGATTAAGGTAGCTACGTTGAGCGGAAGTGATTTGGACGGTGGTGCCTTGCGTCCACCGGTGAAGAAGAGCGGGTTTGATTTTTTTGGTGCAGGGTTTTTCTTTCTGGTAATTTGGTGCGCGGGCGTCATTGTTCCTTTATACCCCTTTATTAAGGGGGTTGATGGGTTTAGTCAGATATGGGGGTTTGTTTATTCCGACAAAAATGGCTCCATTGAAAAGGCAATTTTTTTGTATTCCGGCGCTCTTGTGCTTGTTTTGATAGGGTGTTATCTAGGGCGTAGGACGCATCTTATGATTCCGGTCAAGCTCCGTTATATTGTAGAATCGAAGGTCCTTTCTCAAAGATCATTAGTATTTACCTTCGTTGCGATATTGGCATTTGCAGCAATTCTTTTCTTTCTGGGCGGGATTTCAGGGCTGCTCCAAGGTGCCAGTGATCGAACCAGGGCGTTTGCAGGTTTGAACGGGCTGTTCCTACTACAGAATCTGTTGCTTTCGGTCTCGCTGGCATGGTTTATCCGCTTGACGCGCGACAAGAAGAAGTCCCTTTCCGAGCGAGTTTGTTTTTGGGTTTACTTTTTGGGCGGGTTATTTATCTGCTCACTTCAAGGGCAAAAATCGACGCTTTTCATTATTGTGCTTTCATTGGTTATAGTTCGGCATTATCGAGTCAAGCGGGTCAGTTTTTTGAAATGCGCTTTGCTGGGTGTTGTGATGTTTTTTTCGTTGATGGCCTACCATCTGTTCAAGCAGCAGTATCTCGTGACGGGAAACTTCTCTTTTATTAATCAAGACCAAGGAGTGTTCCTGTCGCTTGTTCATTTTCTGATGATACAGTTTACTGGCAATCTTATGCAGTTGCAGACGATGACGGTGTTGATAGACGCAATGCCACAGGGGCTTGAGTGGCAGAACGGAAAGACGCTGTTGATGCTCGTATTGATTTTGTTGCCTTCGGTGCTCTTTCCGAATAAGCCGCTTACCGCTGCCGGTATATTTACAGGTGCGTTCTGGCCCAATATGTGGCTGCTGCAAGGAACGACAATGCCTCCAGGTATTTTTGGCGAGTTTTACATGAATTTTGGCGTCCTCGGCGTGCTGGTGGGCGCGCTTCTTCTTGGGGTTATATGGGGGCGGCTCCATGGTGCTGTTATCTATAACCCTAAAAGCGACCGTGCGTTGGGAGTCTATGCGTTAACGGTCGCCTCCATGCTTCACCTTTTTCGAGGAGAATTGGCTTCGGTCGCTCTGCTCATGGCGTCTATATGGCTTCCTTTTTTATTCTTGAGCTCAAAGCGCGAAGAGCCAGTTAATAACCCAATCTAGAGAAACTGATATGTGCGGAATTTTGGGCTACATTCATAACGGAACGCGGGAATCTATTGATTTCTCTTCGGCGCTTTCGTTTATTAGACGTCGTGGGCCTGATGATCAAGGCGTCTGGGCCGATACCGACGTTGGTGTATGGCTGGGCCAGGTGCGGCTTTCCATTCTCGATACGACTTCAGCCGGTCACCAACCGATGGTCTCTGCCGATGGGCGAGTGGTCATGGTGTTTAACGGTGAAATCTATAACTTTCGGGAACTACGGGCTCATCTCGTAGCGGCGGGGGATCATTTTTCCAGCCAGTCCGACTCCGAAGTATTGCTCGCACTGTTCTGTCGTTATGGGATTGAGTGTTTAAACCGCTTGAACGGGATTTTCGCGGTCGTATTCTGGGAACGCGACACTGAAACACTTTGGGTGGCTAGAGATCAGATGGGCGTCAAACCCCTCTACATCCATTCCAATGATGGTTGTTTTGCATTTTCAAGTGAAATGAAAGGCTTGATCCGAGGCGGCTTCAGTAAAACTGAAATTGACCCGCAAGCCGTACTCGCGCACCTTGGTTTTCTCTGGTCGCCAGGTGATCGGACGATTGTGCGGGATATCAAAAAAGTTTTACCTGGCCAAGCGTTATGCATTCGTAATGGGCATATTGAGAAGAGCTGGTTTTACTACGAACTGCCAATTTCCGAGAAACCCCTGACAAAAACGGTTGCGGATGTCGCTGTTGATGTTGCCGATGCGGTCAGGACTGCCGTCCAGCGTCAGTTGGTGTCCGACGTACCGTTGGGTTCATTCTTGTCAGGCGGCTTAGACTCCAGCGCCATCGTCGCGTTTGCAGCGCAGGAAATGCGGGACGAGGGGCGGTTGCAGTGCTTCAGTATCCGTGTAGACAACGGCTCCACTGCAAACGAGGGGTTCGCCGATGACCTTCCGTACGCACAGCGCGTTGCCAAGCATCTGGATGTCGACCTGCATGTCGTAGGCGTCGGCGATGAGATGATGGATCGTCTGCCGGAAATGGTTTACCTGCTCGATGAACCTACGCCGGATCCGGCCGCGTTGAATGCGTTGTTCATCTCGGAACTGGCGAGCCAGAACGGTATCAAGGTCCTGCTGTCGGGTGCCGGGGGAGATGATATTTTTACAGGCTATCGTCGTCATTTCGCTCTGGCACAAGAGCGTTGGTGGGGCGGCATCCCTCGACCGCTGCGTTCGGTACTGGCCCGTAGCTCAAGCTTGCTTCCGGCGTCGTCTCCGCTGTCTCGTCGCCTCGGGAAGGCTTTTCGCTACGCGGACTTGCCTGCTGATGATCGCTTGATCAGTTATTTCCTCTGGCTTGAACCTGATCAGGCGTATGGGCTGTTGGCGCCAGACTTGCGACGCCAGTTGGCGGCCGATGATCTGTTTGCGCCTATGCGAGAAACACTTTCGCGGCTGCCTTCGGATGCAACACCTCTTGATAAAATGCTCACCCTGGAGTGCAAGCATTTTCTCACCGATCACAACCTCAACTACACCGATAAAATGGGTATGGCGACGGGCGTTGAAGTGCGTGTTCCGCTGCTGGATCTTGACCTGATACGCCTGGCGGGTTCACTGCCATCGCATATCAAGCAAAAAGGCCGGGAAGGGAAATGGATTTTCAAGAAGGCCATGGAACCCTATCTGCCTCACGACGTCATCTACCGGCCCAAGACGGGCTTCGGTGTACCGCTTCGCAACTGGTTGCAAGGACGCCTGAAGCCTTTGGTCGATGAGGTGCTTTCTCCTGCATCCCTGCTGAAAAGGGGGATTTTCGACCCCAAAGCAGTGGCGCATCTGATCGAAGCAGATCGTTCAGGCCGAATAGACGCTGCTTATACGTTGTTTGGCATCGTTTGCATGGAGCTCTGGTGCAAACAGTATCTGGACGGCGATTTTGCCCTGGACGGTTGAGTGGGCGGGCACGTCCCGGTCTTATCCGATGGTAGGATAGATAGCTATATACAAGTTTCTCAGTGATGAGTGAATTTTTAACTTTATTGGTGTGAATGCATGAAGCAGGTTGTTCAGAACATGGCTAGCGGTGAGACGTCATTGGTTAATGCACCCGCTCCCGCCGTTCGCAGTGGCACGCTAAAGATCAATACAACCAATACGCTGATTTCTGCCGGCACGGAACGCATGCTTGTAGGATTTGGCCGGGCCAACTGGTTGGAAAAAGCTCGCCAGCAACCTGACAAGGTTCGCATGGTTCTGCAAAAGGTGCAGACCGATGGCTTGGCGACAACGGTTGAAGCCGTTCGCTCGAAGCTTGCCCAGCCGTTGCCGCTTGGATACTGCAACGTGGGTGTTGTGGGAGCCGTGGGCAGTGACGTATCCGGGTTCAAGCCCGGCGACCGCGTGGTTTCCAATGGCCCTCATGCCGATATCGTTATCGTTCCCAAGAATCTGTGCGCCTTGATCCCGGATTCGGTCAGCGACGAAGCCGCCTCGTTTACCGTGCTGGCCAGCATCGGCTTGCAGGGGATTCGGCTGGCTCAGCCGACGCTGGGCGAGACCTTTGTCGTCACCGGCGTAGGTCTGATCGGACTGATGACGGTTCAGCTCCTACGAGCCCAGGGCTGCCGAGTACTTGCCATTGACTTTGATGAGCAAAAACTGGCGTTGGCTCGCAGTTATGGCGCCGAAACCTGCAATCCCGGCAAAGGGGAAGATGTTGTATCGGCGGGGATGACGTTCAGCCGCGGAAGAGGCGTGGATGGCGTCATCATTACGGCGTCGACCAAGTCGTCCGACCCGGTCACCCAGGCGGCACACATGTGCCGCAAGCGTGGGCGCATTGTTCTGGTGGGAGTCACCGGGCTTGAGTTGAGCCGAGCTGACTTCTACGAGAAGGAACTGACATTCCAGGTTTCATGTTCTTACGGGCCCGGGCGCTATGACCCGAGTTACGAAGATCAAGGCAACGACTTCCCGATAGGTTTTGTTCGTTGGACTGAGCAGCGCAACTTCGAAGCCGTCTTGGATATGCTGGCCAGCGGCCAATTGGAGGTCAACTCGTTGATCTCCCATCGGGTTGCATTCGAAGACGCCGCAGATGCCTATCAGACGCTTACGACGGATAATTCGGCGCTAGGCATCATTCTTCAGTACACCTCGGAAGAGACCGAGCGAAACATCAAGGAAGTCGTGCTGGCACCTGGTGCGGTAGCAAGTTTCGACCCGGTCAAACCCGTGGTTGGCTTCATCGGTGCAGGAAACTATGCATCAAGAATGCTGATACCGGCGTTTAAGGCCGCGGGCGCTCAGTTCCATACGATTGTGACTGCCGGCGGTATCAACGGTGTAATACACGGCAGCAAGGCTGGATTTGCACAAGCCTCGACTGATATCAGTGCGATGCTTGGCGAGAGCACGATCAATACCGTTGCAATTGTCACCCGTCACGACAGCCACGCCCGTTTTGTCGCTCAAGCGCTGGAGGCGGGTAAACATGTGTTCGTCGAAAAGCCATTGGCAATTGAATCCCAGGATTTGGCAACGGTTGAAGAGGCCTATCGAAAGGCTGTCGAACAAGGGCTCAAGCCACATTTGATGGTTGGGTTCAATCGACGCTTTTCGCCACAGGTCCAAAAGATGAAGGCGTTGCTCTCGGCTGTAAAAGAGCCCAAGTCTTTCATCATGACGATGAATGCCGGAGCGATTCCCGCGAATCACTGGACCCAGGACCCGTCAGTCGGCGGTGGGCGTATTATTGGCGAAGCGTGTCATTTCATCGACCTGATGCGTTTTCTTGCGGGCAGCAAAATTGTTTCGATTCAGGCCCGCAGAATGGGAGATACGCCTGCTGTTGCCATTACGGAAGATAAAGCGGCGATTACCCTGGGGTTTGAAGATGGCTCTTTCGGCACCATCCTCTATCTGGCCAATGGCGCTTCAAGCTTTCCAAAAGAGCGAGTTGAAGTTTTCGCTGCCGGGCGGGTCCTGCAACTGGATAACTTCCGCAAGTTGAAAGGTTTCGGCTGGCCGGGCTTCAGCAAGCTGAATCTCTGGAAACAGAACAAGGGGCAAAGCGAGTGCGCTGCGGCTTTCCTTGCAGCGGTGCAAAACGGGGCTGTCACGCCGATCACTTCCGATGAAATTTTCGAAGTGGCGCGCGTGAGCATTGAAGTTGCCCGGATTCTGCGCGAGCAATGAGCCTTCTTCTTGTTAAAGCCAAAACTGCGATAGCTCTCGGTTTTGGCAATCTGGCGCGTGCATTAACGTATCGGCTTGGGGTCAAGACTGGCTTGAACCCTGTCAGACGCCTTCGGGCTGAAATTCCCCAGGGCCCGTTTTTTGCGGAAAGTGCGAGACAGGCCGGCTCGTTGCCATGTGCGTCCCAATGGGATTCCCAGGTCCGATATTTCGGGTTCTGGGAATGTCCGGTATCGGACGCACCTCCTGACTGGCATTTGAATCCGCTGAATGGAGTTCGAGTGCCTGATCCCGGCCGGGAATGGTGGCGGATTCCGGATTTTGATGCCGCTGTCGGTGACATCAAGAATATCTGGGAGGCTTCGCGATTTGACTGGACGTTGGTCTTTGCCCAGAAGTCCTGTGTTGGCGGATCTTCAGGGACGGCGCAGTTAAACGGTTGGTTGGCGGATTGGTGTGTCAATAATCCGCCCTATTGCGGTCCGAACTGGAAGTGCGGTCAGGAGGCGTCCATTCGTGTCCTGCACCTGGCGATGAGTTCGGTCATTCTTGAACAGTTTGCCCACCCGTTGCCGGGTCTTGTGGATCTGGTTCGACTGCATCTCAAACGTATTGAGCCGACGCTGAGCTATGCGATGGCTCAGGACAATAACCACGGGACTTCCGAGGCTGCCGCACTTTTTGTCGGCGGCAGTTGGTTGACGTTAAGCGGTTGCCCCGAGGGCGAACGCTGGCAGCGATTGGGGCGCAAATGGCTCGAAAACCGGGCCGCTCGGTTGATTGAGCAAGATGGCAGTTTCAGCCAGTACTCCGTCAATTATCATCGGGTGATGCTCGACACGTTTTCCATGGTTGAAGTCTGGAGAAACAAACTGGGGCTCCCGGCGTTCTCCGCTACCTTCCAACTCAAGGCTCGCACAGCCGCGCATTGGTTATTTTCGTTAGTCGACGAGCACACTGGAGATGCTCCGAACATTGGCGCAAATGATGGTGCCCGGCTGCTGCCACTGACGGATACGGACTATCGCGACTTCAGGCCTGCGGTCCAGTTGGCCATGGCGTTGTTTGCCGGAAAGAGAGCCTATGAGTCGACAGGTGAATGGGATTTGCCACTGCGCTGGCTGCTCCTGCCTTGCCCATCGGCGATAGCGGAGCCTCCAGGTAGTCAACTGTTTGATCAGGGTGGTTATGCATTGTTACGGCGTGAACAAACCTATGCTGTATTGCGCTACCCGCGCTTCCGATTTCGCCCCAGCCAGGCAGATGCCCTGCATGTGGATCTATGGCGTGCAGGCATTAACTTGCTCCGGGATGCAGGTACCTTCAGCTACAACACCTCTGCCCAGTGGCTGAGTTATTTTCCGGGTACCGCCAGCCATAACACCGTTCAATTTGATGGGCAAGACCAGATGCCCAGGCTCAGCCGGTTTCTGTTCGGGGAATGGTTGCGTACGCGCCAGGTCGAAAGTCTGGTTGAGCAGGCTGGAACCAGCTCCTGCGGCGCCACGTACATCGACAGCAACGGCGTCCGTCATAAGCGGCATGTCAGCCTGACCGATACCGGCATGAAGGTCAGGGATGAATTCACCGGATTCAAGGATCGTGCAGTTCTACGCTGGCGTTTGCAGCCTGGGGACTGGCGGCTTGAGGGCGAGGTTCTGACCAACGGCTCGCATCGAATATCCGTTGCGGGCAGCATGCCTATCGTTCGGCGGGAACTCGTCCAGGGTTTGGAGTCTCGTTACTACTTACAAAAAACTGAGGTGCCGGTGCTTGAGGTTGAGGTGACTTCGGCGGGCGTTTTGACTACGGAGTATCACTGGTAGACATGAAAGTCCTTTATTTTCATCAGCATTTTTCAACTCCGAAAGGAGCAACTGGTATCCGGTCCTATGAGATGGCCCGCCGCCTGGTTGCCAGGGGTCACCAGGTGACGATGGTCTGTGGCAGCTATGGTGGTGGCCAAACGGGGCTGGAAAGCTCTTTCGTTGGTGGAAAACGCAAAGGTACCGTCGACGGTATTGAGATCATCGAATTTGACTTGGCGTACTCCAACAGCGATGGCCTGTTCGTTCGAGCGCTCAGCTTTTTGAAGTTTGCAGTGCGCAGTATCGGTATTGCACTAACCGAGCGTTACGACTTGGTTTTTGCGACCACGACGCCTTTGACAGCCGGTATACCCGGGATATTCGCCCGGTGGTTTCGCAATAAGCCGTTTATATTCGAGGTGCGGGACCTCTGGCCCGAGCTGCCGAAAGCGATGGGTGTCATTCGTAATCCGGTAATCCTTGCCGCGATGTCTTTTCTTGAGTGGGCAAGCTATCGCTCGGCTCACCGGGTCATTGGGTTGTCGCCGGGTATTGTGGATGGCATTGCGCACCGCGGTGTGGCGCGTGATCGGATCGAAATGATCCCAAACGGTTGTGACCTGGATATTTTCAACACGCCTGCTGAGCCATGGTTGCCGGCTGGAGTGGATAAAAGTCATCTGGTAGCGGTCTTTGCGGGTACGCATGGGGTGGCCAACAAGCTGGACGCGGTGCTCGATGCGGCTCGAGAGCTGAAACTGCGAAAGCGCGAAGATATCCGGCTGGTTTTGATCGGGCAGGGCAAGCTCAAGCCCGCGCTTCAGAAGCGTGCAGCGGAAGAACAGCTGGACAATGTGATATTTCATGACCCGGTGAACAAAGCCCGGTTGTCCTGTTTGATGGCCAGCGCGGATCTGGGGTTGCAAATATTGGCAAACGTACCGGCCTTTTACTACGGGACGTCGCCTAACAAGTTTTTCGATTATATCGCTTCGGGGTTGCCTGTTTTAAATAACTATCCAGGCTGGCTCGCCGAGATGATTTCCAAGGAAAACTGCGGTTTTGTCGTACCTCCTGATGATGCTGCTCTTTTCGCAGATGCGTTGATACAGGCGGCAGATGATCGTGACGAGCTGCGGGCCAAGGGCGCACGAGGCAGAGAATTGGCGGTCAGAGAGTTTGACCGACGTAAGTTGGCTGATCGGTTTGTGGATTGGCTGGAGGGTGTTGCCAGATGATCAAGCGTGGTTTTGATTTATTTGCGTCATTACTTGGACTAATTTTGCTTTCTCCGGTCATAGCAGTAATTGCCTGGAACATTCGCAAGAAATTGGGATCTCCCGTTCTGTTTCGTCAGGTTCGTCCAGGTCGTAATGGCAAGCCGTTCGAAATGATCAAGTTCCGTACGATGCGAGATGCTCATGATGCAAACGGTGAGCCTTTACCAGATTCCCAGCGCATGACAGCCTTTGGCAGTTTTCTGCGATCCAGCAGCTTGGATGAACTGCCCGAGCTGTGGAATGTGGTCAAGGGCGATATGAGCCTGGTGGGCCCACGACCGTTGCTGATGGAATACCTGCCTCTCTATAGCGCCGAACAATATCGTCGCCATGAGGTGCGCCCTGGCGTCAGCGGCTGGGCACAGATCAACGGGCGGAATGCAATTGAATGGGAAGAAAAGTTCAAGCTGGACACCTGGTATGTCGATAATCAGTCTTTTTGGCTGGATATGAAGGTGATTTTCCTGACGATCAAGAAAGTTCTAATACGTGACGGTATCAGTGCCGAAGGCGAAGCTACAGCATCGAAGTTCACAGGCTCCAAGTCATGAGCCGCCTCGCGGTGCTGGGTGCTAGCGGCCATGGCAAAGTCGTCGCGGATACAGCCGAATGCTGTGGTTGGGAAACCATTGAGTTCTTTGATGATGCCTGGCCCGGGTTGCTTCGAAATGGTGCCTGGAACGTCGTAGGCAACACCGAGAGACTGTTGGCTGCTGTGCATGAATATGATGGAGTGCTGGTGGCGATTGGCAATAATCGGGTTCGCCAGGCAAAACTGGACCAGCTCAAGGCGGCAGGCGCTATGCTGGTTACGCTGCGCCATCCGGATTCAACCGTCAGCCGGTATGCCACGCTTGGTGAGGGATCGGTGGTTTTTGCTGGCGCTGTGGTAAATGCCGATGCCAGAGTAGGCAGTGGCGCTATTCTCAATACGGGCAGCAGCGTCGACCACGATTGTCTATTGGGATCGTGTGTGCACATCAGCCCCGGCGCCCGGCTTGCAGGCGGCGTCTGCGTGCAGGATTTGAGCTGGATTGGCATAGGTGCCTGCGTGCGACAACTTGTGAACATCGGTTCGCAGGTCATGGTCGGCGCGGGTGCCGTAGTTGTCAGAGATGTGCCAGACAAGGTCACGGTCGCCGGAGTGCCGGCCAGGTTGTTTGACGGTTCTTGAAATATCGTCGCCGCGCCAACAGCGTATTGAGCGAATTGCAACGGGGCTCGTGTTGACGAGTCTTTCATATTTTCGAATGAAAACTGACGGGTACTGGTTGTGTTGAATTCACCATTTTCTCCTTGGCCATCTTTTAGTGAAGAGGAGGCTGATGCCGTACGTGATGTGATTCTGTCCAATAAGGTCAACTACTGGACCGGTACACAGGGGCGTGAGTTTGAAAAGGAGTTCGCTGCATGGGCGGGCACCAAATACGCCATCGGACTGGCCAACGGAACGGTTGCCCTGGACCTTGCCTTGAAGGCCTTGGGTATCGGTGCTGGCGATGAAGTGATTGTCACCTCACGCACGTTTCTTGCTTCCGTCTCGAGCATTGTGAATGCCGGGGCTGTTCCGGTTTTCGCCGACGTGGATCGCGATTCGCAAAACTTCAGCGCGCAGACTATCCGCGCTGTGCTGACGCCTCGCACCCGGGCCGTAATTTGTGTGCATTTGGCTGGCTGGCCTTGCGATATGGACCCGATCATGTCCCTGGCCGAGGAATTCGACCTTAAAGTGATCGAAGATTGTGCCCAGGCCCATGGCGCTCGTTACAAGGGGCGCTCGGTGGGGTCAATTGGCCACATCTCTGCCTGGTCCTTTTGTCAGGACAAGATCATGACCACAGGCGGCGAGGGCGGAATGGTCACAACCAACGATCGCAAGTTGTGGTCGGACATGTGGTCGTTCAAGGATCATGGCAAAAGCTGGGAAGCAGTCTACGAACGCAACCATCCCCCAGGTTTTCGCTGGTTGCACGAAAGCTTCGGTACGAACTGGAGAATGCTTGAGGTTCAGGCCGTGATCGGCCGGATTCAACTCAAGCGCATGACCGATTGGCAGGCCAGTCGGCTAGCGAATGCCGGGCAGATCTGGGAGTGCGCCAGCCAACTCAAAGGTTTACGTGTGCCAGTCATGCCTGAGGACAGTGTTCACGCGGCGTATAAGTGCTACGTGTTTGTTGAGCCTCAGGCGCTCAAGGCCGGATGGGATCGCGATCGTGTTCTGGCGGAGATTTCGGCACGGGACGTTCCGGTATTTTCCGGTTCCTGCTCTGAGGTCTATCTGGAGAGGGCGTTTGACAATACTGGCTGGCGTCCGGCGAGCCGGTTGCCGGTAGCACGAGAACTCGGCGAAACGAGTGTGATGTTTCTCGTGCACCCAACGTTGACGCAGCTTGAAATTGACAAGACAAACTCGGTGCTCAAGACCGTTATGCAGTTGGCTACCGAAGAGTAATCAGTTAGACAGTCAGGAATGCCCGTCTTTGTTTGCAACGCAGAAGGACTTGAGCTGCGGGCCGGTCAAATGGAGTTTTCCATCATCATGGGATGAGGTCCCTTGGAATCATCCATGGTGGTGGCGGATGTACTTTAGGAGTAACAGAGGTGTTTCAAGGCGTTATGGATAAGTTGAGAACCTTATTACTGGGTTTAACGCGGCGGCAGAAACGTGCCTTCCAGGTAGTGACCGACGTTTTTCTTGTCTGGTTTGCCCTTTGGATGGCCTTTGTCGTCCGTCTGGGGATTGATGAGCTGATCAATCCTTTCACTGAATACCTATGGTTATTCCTGAGCGCCACGGTCATCGCGATTCCGCTGTTTGTACGGTTCGGTATGTACCGTGCAGTCATGCGCTATTTTGGAAACGATGCGCTGATCGCAATTATCAAGGCCGTCAGCCTGTCATCGATGTTTCTCGCGCTGGTTGTTTACTGGAGCGGCAACCATCAAATGTTTGTTCCACGCTCGGTCATCTTCAATTACTGGTGGTTGAGCATGGTCATGATCGGGGGGCTACGCCTCGCGATGCGCCAGTATTTCCTGGGAGACTGGTTTACGGCTGCGCAACATGTTCCTTTTACCAACCGGGATGATGGACTACCGAAGGTGGCCATTTATGGTGCGGGGGCAGCCGGTAATCAGTTGGTTGCTGCGTTGCGTATGGGGAGGCTGTTGCGTCCTGTCGCCTTTATTGATGATGACAGCAGCATTGCCGATCGTGTGATTTCAGGCTTGCATGTCTATAAGCCAAAGCATATCCAGCAGATGGTTGATGTAACCGGTGCCCAGCAGATTCTTCTCGCCATTCCGTCTGCCAATCGCGGGCGTCGCCGGGAGATATTGACCTTTCTGGAGGGCTTCGCGCTCCATGTGCAAAGCGTGCCCGGTTTTATGGATTTGGCCAGCGGGCGAGTGAAAGTTGACGATATCCAGGAAGTTGATATTGCTGACTTGTTAGGCCGCGACTCTGTCCCCCCTCAGGATGAGCTGCTTGAACATTGCATCAAGGAGCAGTCGGTTCTTATAACCGGGGCGGGCGGTTCAATCGGGTCTGAGCTTTGCCGGCAGATTCTCACGCTACAACCCACCACGCTGCTGTTGTATGAGCATAGCGAGTTCAATCTCTACAGCATCCTGCAAGAGCTTGAGCAGCGAATCGTACGTGAGTCGCTTTCAGTTAAGTTATTGCCAATCCTGGGCTCTGTCCGCAATCAGGAAAAGCTCTTTGACGTCATGAAAACCTGGCGCGTGAACACGGTCTACCATGCGGCGGCCTACAAGCATGTACCGATGGTCGAACATAATATTGCTGAAGGCGTACTGAATAATGTGATGGGCACGTTGAGCGCCGCACAAGCCTCTTTACGCGCCAACGTGGCGAACTTCGTGTTGATTTCTACTGATAAGGCGGTGCGTCCGACCAATGTTATGGGAAGCACCAAGCGTCTCGCAGAAATGACGCTGCAGGCGCTCAGCAGTGAGATAGCTCCGGTGCTTTTCGGTGAAACGTCCAATGTTTCCCGTGTGAACAAGACCCGCTTTACCATGGTGCGGTTCGGCAACGTGCTGGGTTCATCCGGATCGGTGATCCCGTTGTTCCACAAGCAAATAAAGTCTGGTGGCCCGCTGACGGTTACACACCCCAAGATTACGCGGTATTTCATGAGTATCCCTGAAGCCGCTCAATTGGTTATCCAGGCGGGTTCCATGGGGCAGGGCGGTGACGTATTTGTTCTGGATATGGGCGAGCCGGTGAAAATCGTCGAGCTGGCAGAGAAGATGGTGCATCTTTCCGGTTTGAGTATTCGTTCTGATAAAAATCTTCAAGGTGACATCTCCATTGAGTTCACGGGGTTGCGTCCTGGCGAAAAGCTCTATGAGGAATTGCTGATCGGCGACAACGTAGTCACGACTCCGCACCCCATGATTATGAGTGCCAATGAGGACTACTTGCCTTGGGACGTCTTGAAGGCCCGTTTAACGGAGCTGCTCAGCGCCGTCGAACAGGATGACTACACGCGTGTGCGCCAACTGCTGCGCGAAACGGTCAGCGGCTATTCCCCGGACGGTGAAATCGTTGACTGGATTTACCAGCAGCGCCGCCTCGATCCTTGAGATTACGCCGTGCAGGTATTTATTTTTAGCTGATCTCCCGTAGCAGCTGAAATTGAAGCGCGGAAAGTTGCTGAGAGAATGGGAGGGTGCGCCAATTGGCTATTTGTCACCCATTGGTAGTGCACTTCCGCTTCTTGGCGCAGGGCAAGCGATCTGCAAATCCACTACCTCAATAATCCTGAAAGTCTGCCGCACGTCAAAAACGAAGTGTGCTCTCCGATATTGAGAGCATGCTGGACACCAAATGGACATTTATGCGGCCGTCGCGTACAGTTTCTTTCTTTTTTTGTCAGTATCAACTGCAAGGACCGTAAAAGATGCTTCTGTTTTTTTCAGCCATCTTGTTATGCATTCCATTGCGTATATTTGTTCCGGCTCTTGGCGTTGAAATCGCTCCTGCTGACGTCTTATGCCTGTTTGCACTGCCGTATGTGTTTTTGGTTCATCAGAAAATAAACAAATGGCTGCTCATAAGCATTGTGCTATCACTGGTTTCGCTGATCTATGTACAGTTGTTTTTCCAGCCGGGAAATATCGCAAGAGCGCTTCTATCCCTGGGTTTTTTCTTCAAGCCCTACCTGATTTATTTGCTCGGAAGAAGTATCGCGGCGAGAGACTTTCAGCCGGAAAAATTCAATAAGACGCTCATTTACCTACTGTCCGCGACGGCGTTGGCAGCAACTCTGGATGCAATTTTTATAAAGGGGAGCGTGGCAATATTTGCTGAGTTTGAACGGGTTCCAGGGGAATTCATTTATGGCGGCGTATTTGCTCCGACATTTCTCGGTCTCAAGTTTCACGGTAGTAACGGCATAAACGGCATCGCCGTGTTTTTCTCATTTTCCTTCATGGTCTGTCTGTCGCTAGGGGTAGTGATGAAACCACAGAGAAACGTCAGACTGATCGCCTATGTCGGTATGTTGTGCAGTTTGATTCTGGTCTTGGGCAGCGGTTCCAGGCAAGCCGCCTTTGGGGTGATCATAAGTTGCCTGTGTTGTTTTTTTGCCGGACGAATGACGTTTAAACGACTGGCTATGGTTGTTTTATACATTCTGTCCTCTTTCATTGCGTCCGCCGTTATTATTTCGTTTTTCTCGGATTACTTTGTGGAGCTCTTTGCCAAAATCGTGATCATGGCAAACAATATCTATTCAGGGAACTGGGATGGTGTATCTTCCGGCCGGCTTGGGTTGTATGTGATTCTGGCTGAGGATTTGATGAAAAGCCCAATATTTGGTACTGGGTTCAGTGGGTATGGACTGTTTGACTCCGAACTTGATTATTTCAATAATGATGTAGGCACGTCAGGCTATACGCCACATAATCAATATCTTGGGGCTATATGGAAAATGGGTGGGCTGGCAGGGTTCTTCTATATTTTGTTCCTGTGGAGCATCATCAGGCCGTTTTTCAAGAATCCGCAAAGTGACGATTATCAAAAGAGATTTTATATTGCGATGGTCGCCATAATTTTCCCATTCGTTACTGTATTCAATCTGTTTCAGGACGGACTTTCTTCGCCGTCTACGGGGCCTATATTTTTATTTATTCTAGGTTTCTATAGTGCGCATGCGTTTAACTTAAGGCGGCTCTAAAGCGGCTCTGCATTTGGTGAGGCCTGCGCAGTACACATTGAACGGTTGAAACTCAGTGAGCAGGTCACGGCAGCCGCGGTTCGTAACGCTACCGATGAGGCGCGAAGCGATTGCTCCAGTGCTAGGGCGCCGGATTATCAGGGGGAAGGGTACAGGAACACGTTTCGGCGTTTGCGTTGGATCGTCCAGGCGAGCAGGCCCGCAAGAGCGTGTGAGAGCGTAGTGGGGCAGGCGGGCCGGTGCTCTCGCTGCCGGGCTCAAAGACCGCTCATTCAGCTCACACCCTGTAACTCACCCATTTTTGACTCTCCCCAAACATCGCCTAAGTTTGAAAAGCAGCTTCGGAAAAGCTGCTTTTCCCTCAACGATGTCAAGGAGCGTCACCCATGCAGAACACCTACATTTCTTCGCTGATCTTCGCCGTCCTCACAACCCTCTCCGTCGCCACCACCGCAGCCCCGTCCGTCAAACCCGAAGCCCCAACCCCTATCACCGCGCAGATGACCCAGGTCGAGCAGTCTGCCAAGGTCAACCTGAACGCCGCCGACGCAGAGACCCTGCGTCGGGACCTGTTCGGCATTGGGGCAGCCAAAGCCAAGGCGATCATTGCCTACCGCGAAAGCAATGGTCCGTTCACGGCGGTGGATGAGTTGTTGGAAGTGAAGGGTATCGGCAAGGCGTTGCTGGAGAAGAACCGCGACAGGTTGGTGATCAACTAAGCATCCAGGAGGCCGGTCATTGATCGGCCTCTTTCTCCTGCGGATTTTGCGTTTTCAGGTTCTCCCGTACCACGTCCATGATCCGCCTTGCCAATTGTGGATCTTCGACGCTTCTGGCCAGGACCAATGCGCCTACCAGTGCCGACATCATCACCAGACTTTCCGCGTCGCAACGTCCCTCGCCCAGCGCCGTTTCAATTTGCTTGAGCCTTGCGTCGAGCACGTGGTCGGTGGTTGCACTGGGTTGGCCTCTCAAGCCCAGTTCGGAAGACATCGTTGGTAATGGGCAGCCCTGGTCCGGTGAGGTCAGGTGCCATTCCGACAGGTAGCTGTCGATAAACGCATCCAGCGGCCGTTCCTGGCTGAACAGCATGTCGCAATGGGCATCAAGGTCGGACGCCGCAGCCTGTAGCGCTATTTCCACCAACTCGTTCTTGGACTTGAAGTGCGCGTAAAAGCCGCCATGGGTCAGGTTCAGCGCTTTCATCAGCGGCTGCAGGCCGGTGGCGTCGATGCCGTCACGGCGAAAGCGGGCTGATGCTTCCTTGATGATGCGTTGGTGGGTCTGGGCTTTGTGGTCTTGTGAATAACGCATAGGGCGACCTCGGTGACAGGCTGGCATTTTAACCAACCTGAACTTTTTTACACGTTTGGCGAAGATAAGGTGTTGGCATGAAAAGTGATTACCTCTACCCAAAGGATTGTTCAACAATCGTGAGGCAATGATGACTCCCAGTTTGTCTTTAGCCGACCAGATTGCCCTGGAGCTGCGCGCCGACATTATCGGCGGGCGGTTATTGCCAGGTATGGCTTTGGTCGAGGTGGATCTGGTCCGGGCTTACAGTGCGTCGCGCAACACCATTCGCGAAGCCCTGCACCGTTTGGGTCAGGAAGGGCTGACCCGTTATGTGCGCAACAAGGGTGTGATGGTCCGGCGACTGCAGCGTGACGAGGTTCGCGACCTGTTTGTCGTGCGCCGCACCCTCGAATTACAGGCCATCGCCGACAGCAGAGCGTTGACGGATGATCAATCCGGACGCATGCAAAACGCCATCGACGCCACCACCCTGGCCCGTGAGCGCGAAGACTGGCGCGCCGTGGCCACCCACAGTTTGTTGTTCCATCAGCACATCGTCGGGTTGATGCGCAGCCCGTTGTTCGATGAGTTTTTCGCTCAGGTCATCGCCCAATTACGCCTGGTGTTTTGCGCGGCGCTCGATGAGCAGCGATTCCAGTCGCCCTGGCTGGAACGTGACCGCGAGATTTACACGTTACTGGTCCAGGCGAATAAACCGGCGGCCGGGGAGGCGATGAGCCTGTACCTGGAGGATTCCGAACGCCTGTCGTTGGCTCTCTTTACTCACCCCTGATTGAGGATCTGCACCATGTATAAAGACTATCCGGCCGCTTATCAGGTCAGCAAAGGCTCGGCGTTGCAGGTCGATACGGCGTTTTACGAGCGCATTCGTGACCGGGCGGATCAGCGCACGTTGATCGAACAGTTTGAAGTGCCGATTCGCACGGGCAGGGCGTGGAAGGTTCCGGCCGGGCATGTGTTTCGTGTCACCACGCCGGTGGGGCCGCAGGTGGGCGATTTTAACGTATGGAATGCCAATGACCCTCGCGAACGTCTTTGGGCGGCGCGCACCCGCCAATTGCAGGGCGCCCATGTCAGTACCCATGACCGCTTGTGGTCGAATCTGCCGTTTTTGCGGCCTTTGGTTACGATCACTGATGACAGCCTGGCTGGTTACGGTATCGACGAGCACGGCGGACGCTTGCATGACTTGCTTGGCACGCGTTGCGATCCCTACGTGAACCGTATGCTGACGGGCGAGGATTTCCATCACCACTGCCACTCGAACCTGACGCGTGCGGTGTTGCCCCACGGTCTGACGGAATTCGACGTGCATGACGTGCTGAATATTTTCCAGTGCACCGGTCTTAATCACGACGACATGTATTTCATGAAGGCGTGTCCCGCGCAGAAGGGCGATTACCTGGAGTTTTTTGCCGAAATTGATTTGCTGTGTGCGCTGTCTACCTGCCCGGGTGGGGATCTGTCACTGCCGATGTGGGGCCCGGATGCGCAGGACCCGTTGACGGTGTGTCGTCCGCTGGGCGTCGAGATCTATCAGTTGGAGGATGAGTTACTGAGTGGCTGGAGCCAGCCAGAGCGTGCTGCCTACAAGGGGCAGCACGGGTTGCAGATTGCCAAGGCTGCTTGGGAGTAACCCAAGGATCAGCGATCCTGCGAATCCTTGGCATCCGCCTGGGCGTTGCGTTCGGCCACGCGTTTGCGTTGCTCGTCGGTGAGTTCCACCTTGTTGGCGCTGTCTCGCAGCATCATCAGCCCCCCGACGATCGACCCGATCGCGACCACCATAATCAACCACGCATACCACGGCATAAGGCTCTCCTTGAGGCAGATTAACGTGGGAGAATTTTCCCACGTTAATAACTGCTTTGAGTAACGGGCTTTCTGAGTAGTTCAGTGTAGGCCCGTTCTGCCTCGTAAAGCTTAGAGCCCGGTCAACATTGCATCTGCCGGCGCATCGGCACGGTCTTGCGCGGTCAGTTGGAAGTAGATGAAACCCACTGCCATAAAGCCCAGGAAGATCAACCCGATCAGCGTGTTGAACCACGCCATGGCCACCAGGCACACCACCGCCAATACCAACGCAATGCCTGGCACGATCGGATAACCCGGCGCGCGGAAGGTGCGTTCCAGCAGCGGTTCGGTCTTACGCAATTTGAACAGGCTGAGCATGCTCATGATGTACATGACGATCGCGCCGAACACGGCCATGGTGATCATCGCTGCAGTGAGGGTCATGCCGCCGAGGTTGATCAGGCCGTCGCTGTAGATAGCGGCGATGCCGACCACGCCGCCGGCGATGATGGCTCGGTGCGGTGTTTGAAAACGCGACAGTTTGGCGAGGAATGACGGCAGGTAGCCGGCGCGGGCCAAGGCGAAGAACTGGCGCGAGTAGCCCAGGATAATGCCGTGGAAGCTCGCCACCAGACCGAACAGGCCGATCCACACCAGCATGTGCAACCAGCCGGAGCTTTCGCCGACCACGGTTTTCATGGCCTGTGGCAACGGGTCGTTGATGTTCGAAAGGGTGCGCCAATCGCCAACGCCACCCGCGAAGAACATCACACCCATGGCCAGGATCACCAGGGTCAGGATGCCGCTGATGTAGGCCTTTGGAATCGTGCGCTTCGGATCTTTCGCTTCTTCAGCCGCCATGGCTGCGCCTTCGATAGCGAGGAAGAACCAGATGGCGAAGGGAATCGCGGCAAACATGCCCGCAATTGCCGGGGCGCCAAACGTGTCGGAACCGGCCCAGCCGTTCAGGGCGAAGTTACTGAAGCTGAAGGCCGGCGCAACCACGCCCATAAACACCAGCAACTCGGCGACAGCGAGCACGCACACCACCAGTTCAAAGGTCGCGGCCAGCTTCACGCCAAGGATGTTCAAGCCCATGAACACGATGTACGCACCGACGGCCGCATGTTTCGGGTCCAGCGCTGGAAACTGCACATTCAGATAAGCGCCGATGGCCAAGGCAATGGCAGGTGGTGCGAAGACGAACTCGATCAGGGTGGCAAGGCCGGCGATCAAACCGCCTTTCTCTCCAAACGCCCGACGGCTGTAGGCAAATGGCCCGCCAGCATGGGGAATCGCGGTGGTCAGCTCAGTGAAGCTAAAGATAAAGCAGGTGTACATCGCGGCGACCATCAACGAGGTCACCAGAAAGCCCAAGGTCCCGGCCACGCCCCAGCCATAGCTCCAGCCGAAGTATTCCCCGGAGATCACCAGCCCGACGGCGATGCCCCATAAATGCAGGGTGCCTAGGGTGGGTTTGAGTTGTGTGTTCATTATGTTGCTCCCTGAACGGTTTGGAATGATTCAAGGTGTTGCAGCGGCCATGCCAGCCTGAGAATCATTGTCGTAAAGGCGCGCAACTGTCGTCTGGGGGATGGTTTGGCGTTTGAAACTTTCCCTCGTTGCACCAGATAAGTGCGGGGGTGGCTGTGCCGGCGCTATCGGGGGCAAGCCCCCTCCCACACTTGGCCCTGCATATACCGCTCAAAATGTGGGAGGGGGCTTGCCCCCAATGAGGCCCTCCCAGCCACCGCAAGTCCCTCTGTAAACCCCGCATAAACCCACTCTTTACGCCGTCTTTACGCCCCGGCTGCACCCTCGCTCTCGTTCCTTTACACCACTCCTGCGGACAATTGCCCCACACGCGGCACTCGCCGCTGAACGGAGAGACTTCCATGAGCGTTCTGGACGGGGTGTCACTGCTATTGGCCGTGGCGCTGTTCATTTATCTGCTGGTTGCGCTGCTACGCGCGGATCGGAACTAGGAGCTGGCCATGCACAGTTATGACTATTGGCTGATCATTGCCTTCTTTGCCGTGGTACTGGTGCCGGCCCCCTTCCTGGGGCGGTTCTACTACAAGGTGATGGAGGGCCAGCGCACGTGGCTGACTCCGGTACTGGGGCCGGTCGAAAAAGCCTGTTATCGCCTGTCGGGTGTCGACGCGCAGCAGGAACAGAGCTGGCAGAAATACATGCTGGCCTTGCTCGCATTCAACCTCGCGGGTTTCCTGCTGCTTTTCGCGATCCTGGTGTTCCAGGACTATCTCCCACTCAACCCGCAGAAATTGCCGGGGCAGGAGTGGACGCTGGCTTTCAACACCGCGGTCAGTTTCATGACCAACACCAACTGGCAGTCCTATAGCGGCGAGGCGTCACTGAGCTACCTCAGCCAGATGGCCGGCCTGACCGTGCAGAACTTCGTCAGTGCGGCGACCGGTCTGGCAGTGCTGGTCGCTTTGTGCCGTGGGATCGGTCGCAAGTCCGCCCAGACATTGGGTAACTTCTGGGTTGATATGACCCGCGCTACCCTCTACGGCCTGCTGCCGCTGTGCCTGGTGCTGGCGTTGTTCCTGGTGTGGCAGGGCGTACCACAGACTTTCGCCCATTACGTCGATGCCGTGACGCTGCAAGGCGTGGATCAGGTCATCCCCCTCGGCCCGGCGGCCAGTCAGATTGCGATCAAGCAATTGGGCACCAACGGTGGTGGCTTCTTTGGTGTCAACTCGGCGCATCCGTTCGAAGACCCGACCGCCTGGGCAAACCTGTTTGAGGTGGCGTCCATCATCCTGATCCCGGTGGCGCTGGTCTTCACCTTCGGTCACTACGTCAAAGACCTGCGCCAGAGCCGTGCAATCCTCGGCTGCATGCTGGCGCTGTTCCTGATCGGCGGCGCGACGTCACTGTGGTCCGAGTACCAGCCCAATCCGACCCTGAATAACCCGGCCGTGGAGCAGACCGCACCGCTGGAGGGCAAGGAGACGCGCTTTGGTACCACCGGCACGGTGCTGTGGTCGGTGACCACCACCGCGGCGTCCAACGGTTCGGTCAACGGCATGCAAGACAGCCTCAGCCCCCTCAGCGGGATGGTGGCGCTGGTCAACATGATGGTCGGTGAAGTGATCTTCGGCGGGGTTGGCGCCGGCATGTACGGCATGTTGCTCAACGTGTTGATCGCGGTGTTCCTCGCCGGCTTGATGATTGGTCGCACCCCGGAATACCTCGGCAAAAAGCTACAGGCCAAGGAAGTGCAACTGCTCGTCGTGACCTTGCTGGTGATGCCGGTGGGCGTGCTCGTGCTCGGTGCCATTGCCGCCAGCCTGCCAGGTCCGGCCGGCGCCATCAGCAACCCGGGGCCCCATGGCTTCAGCCAGTTGCTCTACGCCTACACCTCGGCCAGTGCCAACAACGGCTCGGCGTTTGCCGGCTTCAGCGCCAACACGCCGTTCCATAACCTGATGCTCGGCCTGGGCATGCTGATCGGCCGCTTTGGCTACATCCTCCCGGTACTGGCCCTGGCCGGCAGCCTGGCGATGAAAAAGAGCGCACCGATTGGCCAGAACAGCTTTCCCACCCACGGCCCGCTGTTCGTGACCCTGTTGACCGTCACCATCTTGCTGGTAGGGGGCCTGACTTTCCTGCCGACGCTGGCGCTGGGTCCTATCGCCGAACACTTGAGCATGGGCTTCTGAGAAGGGATATGAACATGAATATGCCTGCAAAAAACGCGGCCCCGGTCAAACCCCAGGAGCCTGCCAAAACCGCCATCTCTGCTCTGTGGCGCCCGGCGCTGGTCCAGGCGTTCGTCAAGCTCGACCCGCGCCAGCTGAAGCGCTCGCCAGTGATGCTGGTGGTCGAATTGACTGCGATCCTTACCACGGTGCTGTGCTTCGTGCCTGACACCACCGTGCCGACTTTCGTTGCCGTGCAGATCGCCGTGTGGCTGTGGTTCACCGTGCTGTTTGCCAACTTCGCCGAAGCCTTGGCCGAAGGGCGCGGAAAAGCCCGCGCCGACAGCCTCAAGGCCGGCAGCGAAGGCCTCAGCGCACGACGCAAGGAAGCCGATGGCAGCTTCAAGGTCGTGCCTGCCACCAGCCTGCGCAAAGGCGATGTGGTGCGCGTTGCCGCCGGGGAGATGATCCCCGGTGACGGCGAGGTGATCGAAGGCATCGCGGCGGTGAACGAAGCGGCGATCACTGGCGAATCCGCTCCGGTGATCCGCGAGTCCGGCGGCGACCGTTCGGCCGTCACCGGCAACACCCGACTGGTCTCGGACTGGCTGCTGATCCGCATCACCGCCAACCCCGGCGAGTCGACCCTGGACCGCATGATCGCGTTGGTGGAAGGCGCCAAGCGCCAGAAGACCCCCAATGAAGTCGCGCTGGATATCCTGCTGATCGGCCTGACGCTGATCTTCCTGTTGGTGGTCGTGACGCTGCAGCCGTTCGCCCACTTCGCCAATGGCAGCTTGCCGTTGGTGTTTCTGGTCGCACTGCTGGTGACGCTGATTCCTACGACCATTGGCGGCCTGTTGTCGGCCATCGGCATCGCCGGCATGGACCGTCTGGTACGCCTCAATGTGATCGCCAAGTCCGGCCGTGCCGTGGAAGCAGCAGGCGACGTGCATGTGTTGCTGCTGGACAAGACCGGCACCATCACCTTTGGTAATCGCCGCTGCGCAGCGGTGGTCGCGGCGCCTGGCGTCAGCGGCCGCGAGGTGGCCGAAGGCGCGCTGTTTGCGTCCCTGGCGGACGACACGGCGGAAGGCAAATCCATCGTTGAATACCTGCGCGCCTTGCACCCTCAGGCCGAGCCTGCGCCGGATGAGTTGACCGCCGTGCCGTTCAGCGCCGAAACCCGCCTATCTGGCGTTGACTGCCAAGGCCGCGTCTACCGCAAAGGCGCAGTGGATTCGCTGTTGGCATTTATCGGCCAGCAGCGCCTTGACCTCGCACCCGCGTTGTCGCGGGAAATCGACAAGATCGCCCAAAGCGGCGGCACCCCGTTGCTGGTATGTGCCGATGGCAAGTTGCTCGGTGCGATTCACCTGAAGGACGTGGTCAAGCCCGGCATCCGCGAACGTTTCGCCGAGCTGCGCAAATTGGGCATCCGCACCGTGATGGTCACGGGCGACAACCCGTTGACCGCTGCCGCGATTGCCGCCGAGGCCGGGGTGGATGATGTGCTGGCCGAAGCCACGCCAGAGAAAAAACTCGCACGTATTCGTCATGAGCAAAACGACGGTCGCCTGGTGGCCATGTGCGGCGACGGCGCCAACGATGCCCCGGCGCTGGCCCAGGCCGATGTGGGCATGGCCATGAACGACGGCACCCAGGCCGCCCGTGAAGCCGCCAACATGGTCGACCTCGACAGCGACCCCACCAAGCTGCTGGACGTGGTGCAGATCGGCAAGGAATTGCTGGTGACCCGTGGCGCGTTGACGACCTTTTCCATCGCCAACGACGTGGCCAAATACTTCGCGATTCTGCCGGCGCTGTTTGCCTCGATCTACCCGCAGTTGGGCGTGCTCAACGTGATGCACTTGCAAAGCCCGCAGAGCGCGATCCTCTCGGCCATCGTGTTCAACGCACTGATCATTGTGGTGCTGATCCCGTTGGCGCTGCGCGGTGTGCGCGTACAGGCGGCGAGTGCAGCGGCGCTGCTGCGACGCAACCTGTTGATCTATGGCGTGGGCGGGCTGCTGGTGCCATTCGTGGGCATCAAGGCCATCGACATGCTGCTGACCGCGCTGCACCTGGTTTGAACTGGCTACCTTGGTTTGCCGATTTATTGAGGATTTGACTATGACTAACATGATCCGTCCGGCCCTGAGCCTGCTGGTCCTCATGACCCTGATCACCGGCGTGGCCTACCCACTGGTGGTCACCGGCGTGGCGCAAGTGGCCTTCCCCGACCAAGCCAACGGCAGCCTGGTGCGCGACGCCGATGGCAAGGTGCGCGGCTCCAGCCTGATCGCCCAGGATTTTACCGGTGACAGCTGGTTCCACCCGCGCCCATCGGCGGGTGCTTTTGCAACCGTGTCGAGCAGCGCCAGTAACCTCGGCCCGAGTAACCCTGCGTTGGCCACCCGTGTATTCGATGACGCGAATAAACAGCTGGTGCCAAGCCAGGGGCCGGTGCCTTTGGCCTCGCTGACTACCTCTGGCAGCGGTCTTGATCCACACTTGCCACCTCAGGCGATTGCCTATCAACTGGCGCGAGTGGCGGCGGCACGGAATGTGCCGGTGTCGACCTTGCAACGGCTGTTGGATGAGCACATCGAAAGCCCGTTGGTGGGGCCGCCGGTGGTGAATGTGCTGGCGCTGAACATGGCCCTGGAAAAGTTGTAGGCATTGAGACCGCCATCGGGGGCAAGCCCCCTCCCACAGGGAAATGCATTCCAAATGTGGGAGGGGGCTTGCCCCCGATGGGGCCCTGAAAGACTTTATACAAATACCTGAAGGAAGCCCCACGCATGAGCGACTCCGGCCGCGCCGATGCCCTGCTAGCCGATCTGCCCCGCAATGGCCGTGGCCGGCTCAAAGTCTTCCTCGGCGCCGCACCGGGCGTGGGTAAGACCTATGCCATGCTGCAGGCTGCCCACACCCAACTGCGCCAGGGCGTCAAGTTGATCGCCGGCGTGGTGGAAACCCATGGCCGCGCCGAAACCGAAGCCTTGCTCAGCGGCCTGCCACAGCAACCGTTGCTGCGCAGCGAATACCGCGGTGTGATGCTCGAAGAAATGGACCTCGACGGCCTGCTCGCCGCCAAACCCAAGCTGGTGCTGGTGGACGAACTGGCCCACAGCAACGCCCCCGGCAGCCGCCATGAAAAACGCTGGCAAGACATTCAGGAACTGCTTGCCGCCGGCATCAACGTGTTTACCACGGTCAACGTCCAGCACCTGGAAAGCCTTAATGACCAAGTGCGCGGCATTACCGGCGTGCAAGTGCGTGAAACCCTGCCCGACTGGGTGCTGCAAGAGGCCGACGAACTGCTGCTGATCGACCTGCCATCCCGCGAGCTGCTGGAGCGTCTGCGCGACGGCAAAGTCTATGTCCCCGAACAGGCCCGAGCGGCCATCGATGCGTTTTTCACCCAGACCAACCTGATGGCCCTGCGCGAGCTGGCGATGCAGACCGCCGCCGCCCACGTCGACGACGACTTGGCCCAGGGTTATCGCCAGCTCGGTCAGGCCGCACCGGCGGTGCGCGGTCGTTTGCTGGTGGGCGTGGACGGTGACGCCCAGGCCGAACGCCTGGTGAGGCATGCCAGCCGTGTGGCGCAGCGTCGGCACTTGCCGTGGAGCCTGGTGCATATCGATAACGGCCGAGCACGGGATGAACAGTCGCGTCTGCGCCTGCAAAACGCCCAGCAACTGGCCGAGCGTCTTGGCGGCGAAGTCGTGTTGCTCCGGGCGGGGGAGGTGGCCAAGACGTTGATCCAGCACGCCGCCGAACGCCGTGCCAGCCTGGTGTTGGTCGGGCAGTCGCGGATGCGCTGGCGCCGTCGCCTGTTTGGGGGCGGTTTGGCGGCGCGTCTGTTACGCAATGCGCGGGGCTTGGAAATCAACGTGCTCGACAGCGACGACATTCCTGCATCGCCGCGTATGCCGCAAGTACGCGGGCTGGTGTGGTTCGATTACGCCTTGGCGGTGGTCGCAACGCTGGTGGCTGCGGGCGTGGCCTGGGCGGTGTCCAGTGTGTTGCCGTTGCCGAATATCTCGTTGGTGTTCCTTGCCGCCGTCTTGCTGGTGGCGGTACGCAGCAGCCTGGGACCATCCCTGGTGTGCGCGGCGTTGTCATTTCTGACCTACGACTTCCTGTTTATTCCGCCGAATTTTTCCTTCTCCATCCAGCGCGAAGAAGATGTGCTGACCCTGCTGTTCTTCCTGTTGATGGCGGCGCTCACCGGCAACCTCGCGGCGCGCCAGCGTCGACAACTGCAGGCATTGCGCGACACCCAGGAAGAAACCAGCGAGTTGCTCGACCTGTCACGCAAACTCACGGCCGCCACCGATCGCCAGGCGGTGGTCAGCGCGGCGGCCCATCACCTGGAAGGCTGGAGCGATCTGGACCTGTGCCTGGTCAATCGCGACGGTCAGGGCGGCTGGAAGGTCGAGACCGGCGGCCCGCTGACCCTCAGCGAAGCCGAACGCGCCGCCGCCGACTGGGCTTGGCAACATGACCAGCCCGCTGGCATGGGCACCGGCACCTTGCCGTTTGGGCGTTGGTGGTGGTGGCCATTGTCGGGCGAGGAAGGTCCGCTGGGCTTGCTGGGTGTCAGTGCCAAACCGGGCCAGGCGTTGAGTGGTCAACGCCGCCGCCTGCTCACCGCTTTGAGCCAACCGCTGGCCCAGGCCCTGGCCCGTGCGCAGTTGGCGCAGGAGCTGGAATCAGCACGCCTGCACGGCGAAACCGAGCAACTGCGCAGTGCCTTGCTCGCGTCGGTGTCCCACGATCTGCGTACGCCGCTGACGTCCATGCGCGGCAGTATCGACAGCCTGTTGGCCTTGGGTGAAGCCATTCCCTTGGAGGACCGTCGCGAGTTACTGGAAGGCACACGCGATGAAGCCGAGCGCCTCGATCGTTATATCCAGAACCTGCTGGACATGACGCGCCTGGGCCATGGCGCGCTCAAGCTGGCGCGGGATTGGGTATCGCCAGGCGATATCGTCGGCAGTGCCCTCGGCCGTTTGCGTGCGGTGCTGGCGCCGTTGCAGGTGAGCACCGAGGTGCCGCCTGAGCTGCCATTGCTGTATGTGCATGCGGCCTTGATCGAGCAGGCGCTGGTCAATGTGCTGGAGAACGCTGCGCGCTTTTCACCTCCCCAGGGGCGTTTGCAATTGAGTGCCGGGGTGTTGGATAACCAACTGTTTTTCGCAGTGGCCGATGAGGGACCGGGTATTCCCGAAGACGAGCGTGCGAAAATTTTCGATATGTTCTACACCGCCGCACGCGGTGATCGAGGCGGGCAGGGCACCGGCCTCGGCTTGGCGATCTGCCAGGGCATGGTCGGTGCGCACGGAGGGCATATCCGCGTGGCCGATGGCATTGAAGGGCGCGGCACCTGCATCACCCTGTTTTTGCCATTGCCGACACAGCCTGGCCTGGAGCCTGAGTCGTGAGCTACCCTCTTTTCTCCACGGATTTTGATGGGACACCATGAGCCAGACCGCGACGATTTTGGTCATTGATGACGAACCGCAGATCCGCAAGTTCTTGCGCATCAGCCTGGCCTCCCAGGGCTATAAAGTGATCGAGGCCGGTACCGGTAACGACGGCCTGGCCCAGGCGGCATTGAGCAAGCCGGACTTGCTGGTGCTCGACCTCGGCCTGCCGGACATGGACGGCCAGCAGGTGCTGCGTGAATTTCGTGAGTGGTCGACGGTGCCGGTATTGGTGTTGTCGGTGCGTGCCAGCGAAGGGCAAAAGGTCGAAGCCCTCGACGGCGGCGCCAATGACTATGTGACCAAGCCTTTTGGTATCCAGGAATTTCTCGCCAGGGTTCGCGCGCTGCTGCGCCAGGCACCCGCAGGCGAAGCGCAGGAAGCTGCTTTGAGTTTCGGCCCGCTGACAGTCGACCTGGCCTATCGCCGGGTACTCCTGGACGGCACTGAAGTGGCGCTGACCCGCAAGGAATATGCCGTGCTGGCGCAGTTGGCACGGCATCCAGGGCGGGTGATCACTCAGCAGCAACTGCTCAAGGATATCTGGGGGCCGACCCATACCGAGGACAGTCACTACCTGAGGATTGTGGTAGGCCATCTGCGCCAGAAACTGGCGGATGATCCGACCCAGCCACGTTTTATCGTGACCGAGGCGGGGGTGGGGTATCGGTTGTTGGGGGCTTGAGCCAGAAGAGGCTGGTTATCTGATCCATCGCCATCGCGGGCTTGCCCGCGATGGCGTCATCGGCGACAGCGAACGACTCAGGGCTGCTCACTCTCATACCGATCCAACGTATCACTGGCAATTTCCCGCCCCAACGCGATCAACTCCGGCGCCTTGTAGAACTCGAAAAACCGGCATACCCGCTTCGGCACGTTGATCAACACGTCCGGCGGATAGCCTGCAATCTTGTACTGGGCCAATGACGTCTGCATCACCTCGAAACTCTGGTTGATCAGGTCCAGCAACGACGCTGGCCCCACATTATCGATGATGAACGATCCCGTGGCGGACTTCGGTGCCCCGGGTTTTTCCGGTGCGGCGGCTGGTTGTTGGGACTCGGGTTCAGCCGAATCCAGCCACGGGTTGATCTCGGCCGCCTGGGCCTGCAAGGCCTCCTGCTCCAGCTTCATCAACTGCTCGGCCTGCTTGCGGCGAAACGGCAAGTGCGAACCCAGTGATTTCGCCAGGCTGTTGAAGCGGCTCTTGAAAGCCGGCGGGCGCTGGATCACCGGTAAGTGGTAGTGCTTCTGGTTGGTGGCGTTGAGGTTGACCGCGATGATCAAGTCGCAGTGGCTCGACACCACCGGCACGATGGGCAACGGGTTGAGCAGGCCGCCGTCTACCAGCATGCGGTTGCCTTGCATCACGGGGGTGAACAGGCTGGGAATTGCCGCCGAGGCGCGCATGGCCTGGTGCAGGCAACCTTCCTGGAACCAGATTTCCTGCTGGTTGGTGAGGTCGGTGGCCACGGCTGTATAGGGGATGCGCAGCTCTTCGATATTGATCTCGCCGACGATCTTGCGGATCTGGCCGAAGACCTTCTCGCCACGAATCGCACCGAGGCGAAAACTCACGTCCACCAGGCGCAGCACGTCGAGGTAATCAAGGCTTTCAATCCAGTTTCGGTACTCGTCCAGCTTGCCTGCGGCATAGATCCCACCCACCACCGCGCCCATGGAGCAGCCGGCGATACAGGCAATGTCATAGCCGCGTCGTTCGATTTCTTCGATTACTCCGATATGGGCGTAGCCCCGGGCTCCGCCCGAGCCCAGCACCAAGGCAACACGTTTTTTCATGGTCCATATCCTTTGATCGGCAGTTACCCACAATGCACCCATTGAGGGGGCGGCTTCAATCTTCGCTGAGCGGCGTAATATTTTTCCAGAGTAGCGACTAGGCTCGGGTATGCTCTGGCAATAGGTACTATCGATTTCAGGCTAAGGACAAGGCACTTTTTGTTGTAGGTAACGTCTACAACCGTACGACTGTTTTTCTTTATTTTGAGGTGTCATCGATGAAAGCCTGGATGTGTGTGCCTGTGATTCTGTTGGCCCTGGCCGGTTGTGCCGGCAAAACCGCTTACCGCGACAGTTGCGGTTCGCAATTGGACGCTGCCTGGAAAGAACTCGACCTGGCCAAGGCCGAAGGCTTTGCCGGTACCGTCAGCTATTCCAAGGCGTTGTCCCTGTTGACCGGTGCCAAGACTCAGCAGCAGTTTGAGGCGTTTGAAGGCTGCTCCAACAAAGCTGAAAAGGCACGGTTCTATATTCGTGAGTCGCGCGCCGGGCGTTGAGCCTTGGGCAGCAATTAGGATTTTTCATCAAGAAGTGAGGGCAGGATGTCAGCGTTGGTCGATCAGTTAGTCGCTCAGGTCATTGGCCTGGAAGTAGGGTTACTGAGCTGCCAGGCTCGCCTCGCTGCCGTCACCGACGACGAAGCGCTGCATGACTTGCGCACCACGGTGCGGCGCCTGCGCAGTCTGCTGCGGCCCTTGCGCGGGTTGCCGGGCGTCGAACAGCTTGAGCTGGCCGCCAGCACTGTCGGCCAATTGACCACCCCACTGCGTGATCGTGAGGTGCTGGCCGCCTATCTGCACCAGCAGGGTCATCACGACGCAGCGGATCGGCGTCTGCGTCTGCAGCCCGATGCTTATCGCCAGGTAGCGCAAAGTCCGGAATTGGCGCACTTGCTGCAGATTCTGGATGCCTTCCCACGCTTTATGCGCGCCTCCCATCATCAGAAGTTGCTCAAGGGCCTGCGCTCGCGTATCGAGAAGCGCCTGGCCAAGCAATGGCATACCCTCGGTGAAGCCCTCAAGGATCCTGGTCATGATCGCCACCGTCTGCGGTTGTTGATCAAGCGCGTGCGTTATGCCGCCGAGGCCTATCCCGAATTGGACAAGTTGCCCACCAACGCCATGTCGCGCCTGAAGAAAGCCCAGGGTGCCCTGGGCGATTGGCACGACTGCTGGCAGTGGCTGGCGCAGGCTGAACACCAGGCGGACCTGCAACCCTGTGTGGCGGTATGGCACAAAACCATGGCCAACGCCGAGGGGCAGGCGGATCGGGTGCTGGACAAGCTCAGCTCCGATTGTTTCTGAATCGGTCCGGCTTTTGGCCGGAATAGGCGCTGTACCTCATCCCCACGATGGTTAAGATCCCTCATCTGTTTCCTTTGACCTGAGGTTGCCATGCGCTTTAGTGACTTGCTCGACGCTGCCCGTAGCCACCCGCTGGATGTCACCATTCCTGCTGAATGGGCACAAGGTCGCGCGACGTTTGGCGGCCTGGTGGCCGCTTTGCAATACGAAGCCCTGCGCGCCCAGGTGCCTGCGGACCGACCGTTGCGTTCGTTGGCAATCACCTTCGTTGGCCCGGTGGCGCCCGACGTCTCTGCCAGCTATCAAGTCGAAGTGTTGCGCGAAGGCAAGGCGGTCAGCCAATTGCTCGGCCGTGTCATGCAGAACGGTGAAGTGGCGACGCTGGTACAGGCCAGTTTCGGCGCTTCCCGTGAATCAGTCATTGATGTGGCAAGCGAAGCACCGCCGGTGTTCAAACACTGGGACGAGTGCCAGGAGTTGCCCTACATCAAGGGCGTCACGCCTGAGTTCATGCGGCACCTGGCGATGCGCTGGAGCGTCGGCGGCCTGCCATTTACCGGCAATAAGTCTCGCGACATGGGCGGCTGGGTTCGCCTGCGTGGGGATGTGAGAGAAGAGCCGCTGACCGAAGCGCATATCCTCGCCCTGGTCGACGCCTGGCCACCGGCCTTGCTCCCGCACTTGAAAAAACCGGCTCCGGGCAGCACCCTGACCTGGACCATCGAGTTCATCCAACCATTGCAGGATCTGACAACCCTCGATTGGTGCCAGTACTACGTCAACATCGAACACGCCCGCGACGGCTACGGCCACGCTGCCGCAGCACTGTGGAGCCCCTCCGGCGAGTTGATCGCGATCAGCCGCCAGACCGTTGTAGTGTTCGCCTAAGCATCAGTGCCGATGGCGCTGCCGCCAGGCGCGCCACCAGCCGCCGCTCAACACAAAGCGCGGAAAGGTCACGAACTGCTCGACCACCAGGCGCTGCACTGCATCTTTGCGATCACTGAAAGGCTCGCTGGCTTGGGCTTCCAGGCTATGACCATGACGCTGCAAACCCAGGCCGGCCAGGATGCCCACTACGCCAATGGCGAAACTGGCCAGACTCAGACTGAACACCCCGGAAACGATCAACAGAAACCCGACGATAAACAGTGGCACGGCGATCAGGTGCAAGGCCAGGTTGGTGGGGTGTTGATGATTTTGCGGGTAGTTACGCCATTGCCAGGCGGGGAGATTGGGGTGGCGTTTGCCCATGATGGTGAGTCCTCTGTCCGTTGAAATAACTTGGATGGAGTTTAGGCGGGGGTGGGCGGGTGGGCGAATTGGGGTTTGCTATGGGGGGGATAGGGAGCTTGCACTCAGAGCGTGTTTCCTTTGCTCTAGAGGCATGCAGAGTCTGGATCGTTGATATATACGGACGGCCCACCGAGAGAAATGTATTTAGCCTTGAATTTAATCAATGAGGTTTTGGACTTCGCTTGTAATTCATAAAAATTCTCGTGCTGTGTTATTACCATTGTCAGCGCTTCATTAGTTGGGATGTTTCTGATTTCTACGTCACTCAATCCTCCGCAACTCAATCCTATTCTACATGTGTTAAATCCTTCCTTAATCCACTTCTCTGGTGGGGCATCTGGAAGCTGGGGAATGTCAAGTCCTAAGCCGATATTGGGGCTATCATTGTCAATTATCACTGAAAAAAGCACTATTTCGCCTATCTCGACCGGATAGGTAAATACTTTATTGAAAAAAATAGTATTTTCTAGTTCGTTCCAGTATTTCATTTTTTATTCCTTGAAGTAGTAGTGATCTTTGGCACCTTTTAATTTTCCATTTCTCTTTCTGTCTATTGGACGAAGGTTGAAATGTGCTGTTTGATCCCCTTTTCCGTCTGGTGTTGAAAATTTATGTCCTGCACCGTGATCCTGGATCAGAACTCTGGAGCCGTCTGCGCGAGTGAACTCATACTCTCTGGTCATTATTGGCCTGCCTCGCGCATCTAGAACCTCATTTTTTTGCTGGTCCGTCATCGATATCATTGAGTATTGCCGCGTTTTCCCGAGTCTAGGATCAAGCACCGGGTCTGGGTGTTGCATCCGTGGTATTCCTGCGTCGGCCTTAGCTTGTTTGAATGCGCCACTCCTTGAAACTGCCGGTGTCGGTGGCTCAGTCGGTTTATTACATTCTAGATTTTTCGTCCCTTTGGGTGGGCAGTTAGCGCTCAATCCCAGTGGATCGACCCACCCCGTAGGATTGGGCACGTACTGGTAGCTGTTAATCCCCCCCGCCAACTTCACCGGGTCCGGCGTCAGGTAGCGACCAACATCTGGATTGTAGTAGCGATGACGGTTGTAGTGCAGTCCGCTTTCTTGATCAAAGTACTGACCCTGGAAGCGCAGCGGGGTGTCGATTTTGCCTTTGTCGAGGCGGCTGATCTGGCCGTAGGCGCGGTAGTGCGCGGACCAGACGATGTCGCCGTCTGGGTCGGTGAGTTCCTGTGGCGTGCCGAGGTGGTCGAGTTGGTAGTGGTAGGGCTGGGTTTCGGTTGGGCCGAAGCCTTCCAGTAGTGCCAAAGGGCGGAAGCTGTCGGGTTCGTAAAGGTAGCTGCGGTGTCGATCTGCATGATGCTCGGCGATCAGCTTGTCGCCTTGCCAGAAAAACTCCGTCGTTACGCTTTCAATGGTCTTGCTGATGCGTCGCCCAAACGGGTCGTAGCGGTAGCTGGCGGTTTTCCCGTTGGGTTGTGTAATGCCGATCAACCGGTGTTGGCAGTCATAGCGGTATTCGGTGACCAGTTGTTGACCTTTACCTCTGCGTTCACCGATCAGGTTGCCGAAGGCGTCGTAGTCGTAATGCCGGTCGCCCTGGATCATCAGGCGGTTGCCGGCGACGATGTCGGGGCCGGGGCGGTCTTGCATGAGCAGGTTGCCCGCCGGGTTGTGGCCGAAGCGTTCCTGCAGGTCTTGGGAGTGGTCGGCGCGGGTCAGGCGGTTGAGCGGGTCGTAGTGGTAATGATGGTCGCCTTTGCGGGTGTCGAGCAGGCGGGTGAGGTTGCCGGATTTGTCGTAGTCGTAATGGCGTTGGAGCAGGTGGTGTTCTTGCTGCGTTACGGCATGGGCGTGCAGGCGCTGTTGGTCGTCGTACTGGTAGTGGCTGAGCAGTTGGCCTTGTTGGCGCTGGTGTTCCTGGCCTGCTTTGAATAGATGCGAGGTAAGGGTTTTACCGTTAAGTTCGACGGTGGCGAGATGGCCGCCCTTAGCGTGGTTGAACGCCACCCGGTTGTTGTCCGGCAGGCGCAGGTGTTGAAGTTGGCCGCAGGCGTCGTAGCCGTAGCGCAAGGTGCCCCAGCCTTGGTGTTCGGCGGTGAGGCGGTTCTGTACGTCATACT
>Ga0308161_1000749_pt1 | contig 45458 bp, 64 predicted proteins | sample PhyFR2_FD_201034 | JGI IMG/M metagenome (GOLD analysis project Ga0308161, IMG submission 201034) | Phyllosphere microbial communities from UC Gill Tract Community Farm, Albany, California, United States - DLSLF.R2 | ecosystem: Host-associated > Plants > Phyllosphere > Unclassified | place: USA...
ACGTCGAGTCTGCACCCGCAACGCTCCCTGGTCTTGCAGCAGATTGCGCAGGGTTTGCAAAATCTTGCGCATTTTTACTCTCTGTCCCGATGTGCTCTGTTTTCTGTCCCGCGCAATCCGTAAACTGACACTCTGTTTATCTGAACTGATACCACGATGAGTCGCTTCCAGACCTTTGACATGCTGCAACGCCACAAAGCACAACTGCGTGATCAGGTGCAGCTTCACAGCGGCATTCAGCTGGCCGCCTGGTTTAATAGTGGCGATCGCGTGACAAACCTCAGCGATCATCACACGCTAAGCCTTTACGTGGCGGGCGGCTACGATACCTGGCATAAAACCCCGCATGGCTGGCGTAACGGTGGCGCACCGGATCGCTTCTGTCTGATGCCGTCAGGCACGGAATCGACCTGGGATCTGCGTGCCGATCTCGCCTTTGTTCATCTCTATTGCAGCGAGAACCAGTTGCGGCAGCTGGCCGAACGGGTCTGGGACCGCAGTCCGGCGCAGTTAAACCTGCATGAGAAAATCTTTTCTGTTGATGACCGCATTACCCAGCTCTATCGACACTTTCTGCTGAGCAGCGACTGGCAACAGCCCGCCAGCCAGCTGACGCTGAGCAGCGCATCAACACTCCTGCTGACCCATCTGCTGCAGCACTACAGCGAAGTTAAGTGGCAACTGCCCCAGGTGAGGGGCGGACTGGCTCCCGCGGTATTACGTCGGGTTCTCGACTTCATTGAGGCTCACATTGACCAGCCTTTAACCCTGGCGGTGCTGGCGCAGGAAGCAGCATTGAGTGAGTTTCACTTTGCCAGAATGTTTCGTCATACCACTGGCGAGGCACCACACCAGTTCGTGATGCGGCGTCGTATGGATCGTGCAAGGATGTTGCTTGAGCGGCCCGAGCTGACGCTGACCGATATTGCCCTTCAGTGTGGCTACCACTCATCAGCCCACTTCAGCCATCGTTTCCGGCAGGTTTATGGCATGACGCCCTCGGCGTGTCGGCGGGGGAGTTATTAAGGATCCCGCGGGTGAGGGGGAGCGTAATGAGAGTAGCTGATAGAAAAAGGAGGGTTGGCTCAAAGCATCGTTTATTTTACCTGATTTTCAGGCTACAAAAGATATTGAGCGATATATAGAACCCATCAGAAATGGATATATTTCATTAAATTATTATAATTATTGATAATGATAGTATGGTTTATTATTCAAGGCCCGAAGATATGCGTCATCTATCTTATTTCAGTCTTAATAGGGACGAGTTCCTCCCCTGTAAATCCATTGGCTTTCTCTGTTCGTTCAAAAGAGTATTGTCAGGACAGGACCAGATATAAAGGGAACTTTATTTTATGAACGGATGCTCTCACGCTCCCATGACGTTACATCCTGACCGCCAGTCCTTGGTTCGAATTTCATCTGTTACGTTCGCCTTGCACGTTACCGCCTTACTAAAGGAGTTGAGGCAGGCGGTAAGGCGATGCCGCTTTTCTCCCCGTCGGAAAAGTCTCCTGAGCATTTTGCTACTTATGCATGCCGGGCAGGGGATGATTTTATTGCTGTCTTTACGCGAAGGGAAAATCTAATCGGATGCGACTTTTATAATATTGTTATTTTTGTTTAACGAGTATCTACCCTCATAAGTCGCAAAAATAATATCATCATCGCGATACTGTCTGACAGCAAATATTGGTTTTTTGTCAATACAATTCAGAGGGATTTTCATATCCTCAAAGCAACGTCTGTCATACTTTCCTTCTTCTTTATAGCCATCGCCAAAATCCCAAAACACTATGGAGAAAAAACCATCTTTGGCTGGTTTTGGGATATTATAATTCACTTTCAGTTTCTCCTTGTTTTTTAACCACCAGCTTATTTTTCCTCGATCAGTTAACGGAAAGTTTCTTACGAGAACAGAGCTAAAGTCTCCATCCTCATGAACTGCCACAACTTCTACCGAACGTAACGACAACCACAAGAAGACGCCCAGCAGGGCGCAGCCAATAAGTAATAGAGCATAAAGTGTTTTTTTACTTTTCACTGTCATTGCGCCCTCCAGTGATTTCTACGGTGGCTTCCATGTTGGTCATAAAAGGTTTAAAACCAAACTGATTGTATCGCTGGAGTACAAACCAGATACGAAAGAAATGGAACTGGCTGAATTTTTTTTTCAGAATATCATCGCTGTCGAGGCCAAAGTGATCCTGCACTTTGTAATGCACCACTGCCCGATATCGGTCATTATCAATCTGGAGTAATTTTACGGTTATATGCGTTGCCCAGGTATCATGAACGGTAATGCCCATGCCATTAAAATTATCCTGGAGTCTATCAAATTTGGGTAATTTTCCATCCAGAATGACTTTTGTTAACCTGTCTTTTTCCCCTGCTGGAAAGAATTTATCTTCCCAATTGATATAGTGTGCCAGAATCTCTTTTATTTTAAATAGTGTGCTGTTTTCAGTTTTGTCACTAAGAATCTGCTCTTTCAATGCCTCATCCAGCGCCATATCACGAAACGGCTTACCGTTGCCACTCTGCATATTGGTGATCATCTTTTCAATCAGATGACTGTATGGCCCATAAAGGGAGAATTGATGGGATAACGAGCGGAATTCATCAAACAGCATTGCAGCACACTGCTGGCGGGTAATCTTTTCACCCTGGCCGCGTAGATTACAGCAGAACATGGACTGAGGGCGATCCATCGAGGAGCGCCGGGTAAGCGTCCAGGGATCAACCCGGTCAGAAATATAGTCCAGCCGATACTGGGATTTTAACTCTGCTTCGGTCAGATCGCCGCAGCGCAGATCACTGGCGCTGTAGTCGTCCATCCACTTTTGGGTTTTGAATAGGGTACAGGGAAACTGTAATGCGGCCATCAGTATACATTCCTTGTGTAATCATCCGTGGTGATCTTCACAGTGAATAATAGGCGGTGAAAGGTCAGAGTGTAAAGATTGTACCGCACCGGCCCGTATTTTTTTACCGATTCCGGGCAGGGGATAACGCGGCCGCCCTACGCTCTCAGCCATCGTCAAAATGCCATGTGGCATCTTTCAGATTACCGGGGATCTCCTGTCCAATGCCTTTCGTATTGGTGGCCTGCGTCTTAATCTCGATATTGTCGATCCTCACGTATTTACGCTGCGAAACCTGCCGTAATGAATCGCTGATCGCGTTGCTGGACGCTGCCTGTAACTGCACCTGACTGCAATACGTCATTTCATGCGCTGGTGTTTCTGGTGTAAAAGATGCTACTTCGTTCTCGGCTTCGCTACTTCGTTCTCGCCCATATCGAACCGGCTTGCCAGGCTTCGCCAATTTCCCCAGGTCCTTTCAGGGCAATACCCACCACCTTATCAATCAGCTTTTCCAGACCGTTACGCAGTTCTGTTATTTCTTTGCTCGCGCTGGTGAAGAAGCTAAAGACGGTATGGCCTGCGCCATCCCACAGAAGGAAATCCAGCTGCCCTTTAATTTCACCTTTCAGGTTATCGAGAAATTGCAGCGGATCGTTAAACCGCATCACAAACGCATCCCATAGTGCTAATAGTTCTTCTTCCGACGACTGGATAAACTTATTCAGTTCGGGGAATTTCTGCGCCAGCCGCCCGGTTATGCTATCTATATCTGAGAAATACCCACCATTTTTTATTTCCCCTGTAAATCATATGGTCCGAAATTTATTTTTGGTGAATGGGGGTTTGTTTTTATAGTTTTATTTTCTTTTATAAGGTATAGCCTTTTCGCTACCCGATTGAAGATAAGTTTTACCGTCTATGGTTATAAAAATTCTACCATGAAGACTTCCTCTCACAATAAATGCTATGTTGTTGTACACACATTTATTATGCTCGCCATTCGTGTCATCAAAGCAGGTATAGTCATCAATTGAACCATCTCTCGTTCCTTTCGGCACTTTCGCATAACCACCGAAGTTCATGATGATGACTGTAAAATTATCAGGCGTATTAAATATATTATACTTTTGCTGAATTAAGTTCTTGCTTTTAAACCACCAGGTTAGCTTCCCTTCAGTTGTCAATGGTAAGTGTTCAACGAAAACAGCACCATTGTCTACTCTGACTATTTTTGTAGGCCTTAAAGCAATCCATATGCAGAATACACATATTAAAAAAATCAAAAATACCACAATCCTTTTGTAGTTAAACATTGTTTTCTCCCGTCAATGTTATGGTCGATTCAAAATTCGTGAAAAATGGTTTTTGTGCGAAGCCTGGCCCGCTTAAGGATAAACCCTATTCTGAAAAAGGTAATTGAGTTAAATTTTGCTTTCAATATATCTTCTTTGTCCAATCCAAAGTGATCTTGTGCCTTGTATTTTATCACTGAATTGTATTTATTGCCTTGGAACTAAGCTTTTCAATTGAAATTTTCGTGCTATTGATATCATGAACAGTAATCCCCATTCTGTTGATCCAATCTTTCCATCTGGTATTTTTAGGTAAGTGGCTTCTTGATAACACATCTGAAAAATGATTTCTAGTCAATTCAGACTTACTAAAATAAAACTGCTCGATAGTTTTTTCAATGATGGATAGTGTGCTGTCAACTGAGCGGTCAGCTAATATAAGGTTTTTATAAGCATTGTTCATCATTGGATGTTGGTAATCTTTTCCGCTATTCTGTTGAAAATGATTAAAAAGATCTACAATCAAATCCTGGTATGGCCCACGAAAAAAAATACATACGATTGAGATTGTAGCTCATCATATAGCATCGCAATGGCTCTTTCTCTACTAACTGGAGGAGTCGAGTTGGTAGAGGAATGTTTATAGGAAAGACAAAAGTTGTCCAGTCAATGAACGTTGAAACTCGCCCGAGATGTTAATACTTTTTTAGTGTTTCAGCATCAATATCGCCGCTTTGCATATCATCGGCGTATCGGTCATTGAATCTTTTTTTTGTGGTGAAAATGGTTAATTTGTTAGTAATCTCTTTCATGCAAAAACAATCCTTTTCAGTTAAATGAGTAACTATTATACGGGTTTGCTTTAATGTTGAAATTAACTTCTTCCTTAACTTTTTTCAGCCCGAGAATTTTAGGTGGTTTTTTACATCATGTTGGAATCTACATAGCTACGCCCGGTGAAGTAAGCAACGATCATAGACTCAATCAGACTTATCATGTGGGTTTAGCTGGTGAAAACGAGGCCGGTTATATTCATCTCTGTTGTACCAACTAAACAGCGTGGATTTTGAAATATGACGGTGTACGTTAACGGGTGATAAAAGGGAAGTAAGTGTTTGAAGTTAAAGAGGTGACTAGACTTTGAAATACTTAAGTGGGCTAGCATTTGGTGTCCCCTGCAGGAATCGAACCTGCAACTAGCCCTTAGGAGGGGCTCGTTATATCCATTTAACTAAGAGGACGTTGTTCGCGGAAGTTTTGAAGTTGTTCCGACGGTTCGCATCCTATCGTAAAACCTCAGTTTTTTACAAGCTTTGCATTCTATTTTGTTTCACGTGGTTTCGCTGACTTCACCTTGATCATCTCTTCGTTCACTTGCCAATGAGTACACATTGAGTACAGAATGCCTTTAGGGATTGTGTACAGGAAATCATTGTGGCGCTGAGTGACACCAAATTAAGAAGCATCAATGGCAAAGCTTACAACGGACCAGCTGAACTAACCGATGGTGACGGCCTGAGCGTTCGTATCACACCATCTGGCACGATTACATTTCAGCACCGCTACCGCTGGAATGGAAAGCCTGTGCGTCTCACTGTCGGTCGCTACCCTTCAACATCGCTGAAAGATGCCCGCATTGCCGTAGGCGAGATGCGTGGATTGTACACGAAGGGGGTTAACCCAAAAACCTATTTTGCCGGAAGCACTGGTGAGCTGACTCTGAAAGAGTGCCTCGATAACTGGTGGGAAAAATATGTTAAAGACCTCAAGCACAATACACAGGTGCTGTACAAATCGGTTGTGTACAACACCATGTACAACGAATTTGAAGATGTGCCTGTTGCCAACATCCCTGTATCAGCCTGGGTCCAGTTCTTTGATAAACAGGAAAAGCTGAATAAGAAGAAAGCCCGCGTTCTGCTGCTTCAACTAAGATCAGTCATTCACTGGTGCATCAGCCGGCAGCTGATACCTTCATGTGAGATCACTAAACTGAGTGTCAAAAATATTGGCAAGAAGCCGGACGTTGGTGATCGCGTTCTGACCTACAGTGAACTCGCAAAAGTATGGCTTGCGCTTGAGAACAGCAAGGTCGTCACATCCAACAGGTTACTGCATCAGATGCTGTTGCTGTGGGGGGCTCGCTTGTCTGAGCTTCGGCTTGCAAATGCTGCAGAGTTTAATACCACCGATTGGATATGGACCACACCATCTGAACATTCAAAGATGGGGAACATCATCCGGCGTCCGATCTTTGAACAAATGAAGCCTATGGTTGAGCGCCTTCTCAATAATGGGAATAAGATTCTGTTTCCAGGCCAGGAGCTGGATAAAGCTATCGACCGCTCCTCGTCGAATCTGTACATGCGTAAACTGAGAGAGAGTATTGATATCCCGGAATGGCGCACCCACGACTTCCGCCGTTCTTTGGTGACTAACTTATCAAGCGAAGGGATCATGCCCCATGTCACTGAGAAAATGCTGGGGCATGAACTTGGTGGTGTCATGGCTGTGTACAACAAACACGACTGGCTGGAAGATCAAAGAAAGGCGTATGAGCTGTACGCAGATAAAATATTCTGGCACGTTAAACAGCTCGGTTAATCCCTCCATCACAAATCCATTTCTCCACCGCTCTGCGGCTATACCGCGCCGGATGTGTTAGCACTGGCGCAGGAAAGCCATGCTGCTTACGCAGGCGCCAGAGTGCCGTTCTCGCCTTACCAATTTCGTCCATAACTTCTTTTTCACTCATAAAGTCGTGGTGCATATTCTTCTCCACACACTACCTGCTGCAACAGGTGTTTTTTGATAGATCAAATTATCGACAAGTTAGATCGACCTTTTCACGAAATGCCATTTGGAAGAAACGGTAATGATTATCAGTCAAACGTTGAATGATGTTACCCTCTTTAGTCGAGCCAGAAGGGAAAGTTTTACCATTTGGCTTTTCAGGGATTAGTTTACTGGTTGAATAAGAAACTTTACCAAAGTCAATGGTTATTGATTTTCCTGAATCATGAATAGTTGCATTTAACACACCAGATGTTCTCTCCTTTGTTATTAGGCTTTCACTAAATCCTGTGCAAAATTTTTCCTGCGCATAAACATTTATTGAAAGCATTGCTAACATTGATGCAATAATTTTTTTCTTCATAAATTCAAATCCTTTGCCACTAAATAAGCTTTGTTCTAATTTGCTGAATTAGTTTACCACTATTGCTTTATATCAGCCGTTAGAAATTCAGCTCTCAATGTCACCATTGAGTGATCCTCCATCGACCAAAATTTAAGCTAGGTTCCCGCATGAATGCCTGCGCTATTGACATGGCACTAGCAGCTTCAGCATGGCTGCTAGTGTTCTCAGCCAGGCGCATCAATTTTTGGATTTTGGAGAGGTATTTCTTTTTGGCGGCTGCATCCATCACTCACCATCCTTACCGTCGCGGAGCCAAATACAAACCGCACCGTCTCCAGTGTCATGGATGGAGCCAACGAACCAGCCTTCACCTTCAGGGCTTTCAGGTTGCCAGGCAGAGATATCGCAACCATCTACAGTGGGGTCGATCATGTCTTCATCACGGTACTCAACCTTCCACTGCAAATCATGATCGGACATCCACTGATCAAACTCAGCGGTAGGGATAAATTCACGACCATCACAGAACGCCAGATAATCTGGATGAGACCAATAGCCATATTGGTCGCGTTGAACTTCTAAGGGCTTAATGCTCATTGAATCTTCTCCTTAACCCATGCATTCCAGATACAGCCCGCTGGCAATCAGACGAGCACGTCGAGCAGCTGCTTCACGGTTACGCTTCTTTGCCTCCTCGGAGCAGTCATTGCTGTGGTTGATCACCATCGGCTTAGCTTGCCCACGAGCAACACGGCGTGGCTTTCTGGTCAGGGTGTAAGTGCGGTCGACTGAGCCACCACCCAAACAGACCTGGTCAGACGCTTTTATCTGCAGCGTGTCACCGCCATGCTGCATGGTATTAAGGATTAAGCGGTTGAACTCACGCAGGGTCATACCGAGACGTTCCGCCAGCTCACGGCCCGTTGCCGGGCCTTTTGATAACTGCCAAGCCAGCTTTTCGCTGAACCCGGCGTTAGGGCCAAGACTGCGGCGATACTGAGCTACCTTTTTCATGACACCACCTTCAGCGTTACCGTACGTGAGCGGAGTAAATCCATTTCCATTTGGGAGATGATGTTGATCGCTTGTAAGGTGCCTGGCAGCTGTTGATTACCCATAGTTGCTACAGCCCGACGTGCCTCACCAAGCGCTTCACCGCGCAGTGTTCGAATCCACTGGTCACAGGCTGGCGTAGCAAGTGCTGCATTCAGGTCATCAATCAGGGTCATATCAGCCCCAGCAACCTGAAGCGCGTTGATGGTGTCAGGCAGGACGCTGTTGATGCGCAGAACCTCTGAAGCCATCAGGCTGGCGCGGACGGTGGCAACATCAAGACGCGTAGCCAAATCACTAATCATCTTTGCCATTTCCAGCAGAGAGGTTTCTTTACCGATGCTTCTGGCGAACTGGTGGCCAGCAGCGACGACTTCTTTATTCGATTTAGAAGAAAGCATGTTGCTGGCCCTCAGTGGATGGTGATGTTGATGGTTTTATTAAGCCGCTCAGCTTCACGCTGCGCCTTAATGGGATTACTGATTACCGAGCCATCAGGCATAATCCAGCCGTTCAGGATATAGCTGTAGGGCAGGGTGATAATGCCTACGGTGATATGGTCGTTCGGCTTTTCCATGAAACTCTCCACACACGATTTTTGGTTGCATGAATCCCTTGCCAGTGATGGCAATAAAAAACTTTTGGGATTCGTTTAAGTTGGCTGGTGGGTTACTGCAATAACCCACAGCCCGATTACTCCACACACTTGAAAGGTTGCTGCGGTGCCGGGTGCCTCCCGGTGTTCTGGTCAGACTGACAAACACCAGAGCGGAACTCTTAGACTGTGTGCAATCTTTGTCAGTCTTCCGCGCGCGCTGGCCGCATTCACCACAACGGGGAGAGCACTGCTTAATTCCAGCTATCAGGTAAAAAGGTTCTCACGCCCGCCTGATAACTGCCCATGCTCCAGCTCTTGCAATGCTCTCACCGTTATGAAAAAAGGCGGTTAAACAAACCTTCATGAGTAACCGCCAACACAGCAAATCCGTACTCTTAAAATGCTGGTCCGCGAACCACGTCTTCAACATCACACTGCACACTCACCACACCGGCATCACCACAACAGACAACATCAGCATCTGGGAAGAGCCTCAAAAAGGTAATCAGGTCCCTGACTGTTGTGTTCGACATGTTTTTAATCATCTTCACAGTACTGCCCTCATACCACTGCAACTGCTTTAGCGAATCATCCCGAACTTCTTACGCCTCGGGCGGCTACTTCGTGGGCGTCCTGCCTATTCGCTGTTGATGAGTTAAATATACACATAATGTGATTTGATGGTCAATCACAAATCGTGTACATAAAACTAAAAACACAATATGTGCATGATTTTCCGTGTGATAAATAATATTTTGATGATATTTTGAGCGGGTTAAGGTGATGCCAAGTGGCCGTTTAACGCCTTTAAAGCAGGGGTATTATGAGCAAGCAATCAGATGAGCTTTACGACGAGATGTGCAGAGTGGTCGGTGACGTGGTCTTCACGCTTCACGATTACGGGGTTGAGTCGAAGCAGTTAGTGATAGCGGATGCACTCAGAACGGCGCTGGCATCAAAGAACCCCGCCCGGTCTGAGCTACTGGTTAAAGCAATGGAAGCTGCGGCGAGAGTTCTGGATAGGTAGACATAAAAAACCCGGCGCGGTGACCGGGTATACAATTCATGCAATTTTTCGGAAAAGTATCAGTGGAGTCATGCCATAAGCATTAGGAGCGCGCCCGGCCATTTCTTGAATCCCTCCGAGCATACCTTTTAATCCATCTTTCATAGGATGCTCGGGGAAATCGTAGACACTATCGTCTTGATACAAATAATCAGGCAGGGCATCAACTAAACCTAAGGCGTACCATTCACCAGGTATTCCGCCACCATACTTAAGAGAAATGTCATCTGGATTGATTGTAAAGTTCTCTCTGTCAATCGTCATCCAGATGTTGTTTCCATGATCATCCATGAAGTCAACTTGAAGGGTGTTCGGTATTACATTTAAGAGATTGTTGATCATTCCAAATGTCATACCGGGAGCGAGTTCGACATCTTCAGGTTTTATTTTTTTTGCGCTAGGCTTTGACTTGATTTCATTCAGCATTATGTGGCTAATGAAAGGTAAGCTTTTTTGGAAAAATGAAATATCAAACAGCCTGATTTTACCCTTGATCAAAGCAAGCTTGCCAAGATTTTGCCCTTCCACCCCACTTTGAATGAGGTCACCCTCTGAAAGCTTGTCCAATAGGTTTATTGGAAGCGACCAAGAGGCATCAAAAAGCTTTTCTTGGGTCTGATTGATAGCGTCTTCGACAGAGAGTGTGCCTTTAGCTACCTTGACATCGATACCACCTGACTTTGTGGACTTTTCTCCTTCCGAAGAAATCCTCTTGATAGATGTAATGACGCCGGGCGCATAAAGTTGGGTTATAAGCGTGCTTGCTCGTTCAGAATCAACATACAAAAAATCATACAGTGAATCTGTGCTTTGTAATTCTTGCTCCACGTGAGTGTTCCTCTCTTATTTTCGCCTTTTTATCAGCAACTTCCTTTTGTTTTGCATCAATCTCGTCAAAAAATTCTCGCAGCTCGTCCTTCTCCTTTGAGGAGACCTCTGAAGACTTTCGCTGCAATATTCTATTGAACATGATACATCCTCCCTACTAAGGAACCTCAATAACCATTATGTTCCTTGGTAGACTGAAAATCAAACAGCGCTTTCTTAGCTATAGATGACATCTTACCCAAAAGTCTCTTCAGGCCACTGAGCCTTAACCACCTTACCAATGATGCGGCAGCTGTGATCGCAATCCAAAATTCTATAGGCAGGATTAAGCGGTACCAGGTAGCTCACTCCTGCATCCTTCTCATACTTTTTGAAAGTCACTTCAGAGTCGGCGTTCGCTGATGCCACACAGAAGTCACCTGTCTCAACCGGCTCTGCTGGGTCAATCAGGATCAGCATTCCTTCAGGGAAGCTGGGGCGAACACCCTGTGGCGCAGTCATTGAGTGGCCTTTAACTTCAAGCCAGAAGGCTTTATCACTGGCCTTCTTAGTTGTCGGAACCCACGCCTTAGCATCTCTGGATGTGAAGCTACCAACCTCAGAAAAATCGCCAGCCTGGACATAAGTGAAAAGGGGGTATTCATACTGCTTAAAGACTGTATCAGCATCTTCTCCAAACAATATATGGGCTGGGGATATGCCTAAAGCAGACCCTAATAGGATGGCATCGTCAGAACTGACCTTCCTCGTTCCAGATTCATAATTCCCCAAACGTGACGGAGCTGCCCAGCCACATAATCTGGCAAGCTGCGCCTGGCTCAATCCCTTGCTTTCTCTTAGGGCTTTGATCCTTTCCCCTATCAACTCATGCATTGTTTTCATCCCATCAAATTTAACACGTAGCGTGATTGCTGTATCTACACGTTTTGTCATTGACTCTTAATCACGAATTGTGTGTAATTGCTTTGTGATTAACTTTTGGAGAAGCCAATGAACACTATCGCTGAGCAAAGAAAGAAGCTCGGTATTTCCCAGTCGGTTTTGGCTGATGTTATTGGCTGGGGCCAATCGCGAGTAGCCAATTACGAGCTAAGCATCCGTAAACCAGGTCTTGATGAGTGCAGAATGATTGTTTTAGGGCTCAACAAGCTTGGAGCCAACTGCTCTTTGGATGATGTATTCCCGCCCGGCAGAACGAAGAAGTAACAGATTTTAAAAGTTCCACTTTCACATAGTAACCACAGGCAAGAGGGCTTAACCGTGGATCAGAAGCACTGGCAAGTAGAAAAGCAACCAGCCTGGCTGGTGGCAGCAATTAAAAAGACCATTTCAAGTCTTCCGGGTGGGTATGCAGAAGCTGCCGAATGGCTGGGCGTTACAGAGGATGCTCTATTTAACCGCCTGCGTACCAATGGCGATCAGATTTTCCCAATGGGCTGGGCGATGGTTCTGCAGCAGGCAAGCGGCACCAAGTACATCGCTAACGCGGTGTCCCGTCAGTCAAACAGCGTCAACGTTCCGCTGGTGGACATTGAGGATGTTGATAACGCGGATATCAATCAGCGAATGATGGAGTCAGTTGAGTGGATTGGCAAGCACTCTGCCTACATTCGCAAAGCAACGGCCGACGGCGTGATTGATGCTGCTGAGCGTGAGCAGATTGAAGAGAACAGCTATCAGGTCATGGCTAAGTGGCAGGAGCATCTGACGCTGCTGTATCGCGTATTTTGCCCGCCAGAAAAGGTGAACGCCGCAGGATTGCAGCCCGCGGCGTTCGATGCGACTAAATCAACGTGTGTGGAGAACTAATCGCGTGATCAATTTAACCAGATTATCAGGGTTACCGCAATTCCGCTGCCTCCCTTCAGCTGGTGGCCGCCTCAGCAGTGAGCCGCTGCGGTATGTGCTCAATGTACCAGGCGTCAGCGAAGAAGTTAACCACAGCTTTGTTGACTGGGCTGTGGGCAATGCTAACCAGCGAATGAAGGCGACCAAATGCGAGAGCTCGACCGAATCTTCCGCGACAAGCGCGGCATCCCTGTGCGGGTCATTCGCTGGGAGCCAGAGAACGACAGGGTTATCTACCTGCGTGACAACTACGAACATGGCGAGTGCTTCAGTTCTCTCGAACGGTTCAAGCAATATTTCAGAGAGTTGAGGTAAATAATGAGCGTTAAATTATCTGCATTCGTCTGGGACGGCTGCGCATCATCCGGCATGAAGATCACAATGGTAGCCATAATGGCACGCCTGGCTGACTTCTCAAGCGATGAGGGTGTTTGCTGGCCGTCAATCGCTACCATTGCCCGTCAGATTGGCGCTGGTCCGAGTACCGTTCGTACCTCGATCCGCAAGCTGGAAAGTGAAGGCTGGCTGACCAGCACGTCACGCCGCAAAGGTAACCGCAACAACTCCAACATGTATCAGTTGAACGTCAAAAAGCTCCGCGAATCGGCTGCCGCTCATCTGTCAGAATCTGAGGCGTCAGAATCTGACACATCAAAATATGACGCATCAAAATCTGATGCACCGAATTTTGAGGCATCAAATTTTCACCCGTCAGAATCCAGCAAAAATAACAGTTTTGACCCGCCAGAATCTGGCGACGATCCGTCAGTAAATTCAAAACATGATCCATCAGATAAAAAACCCTTTTGTCAGGTTGCGTCGCAACCAGACGATGAGTGGTCAATTATCAATCGCTCCCGTCAGGTTTTACGCCACCTGAACAAAGTTACTGGCGCTAAGCACACAGAGGCGCAGTCGTCGATGGGTCACATCAAATCCCGGCTGAAAGATGAATTTACGGTGGAAGAGCTTTGCCTGGTGGTGGATTACAAACACACCCACTGGGAAGGCACTGAGGAATACCAGTACATGCGGCCCAAAACTCTTTTCATCCCCGGCAACCTGCCTGGCTATCTCCAGTCAGCGACCAAGTGGGATAAGGCCGGTCGCCCGCCACGCTCTGAGTGGAATGCCCTGAAGCGCAATATGCAGCGGGATATCACTGTCATTCCTCAGCCTGACAGCTCAGTGCCTCATGGCTTTCGCGGTTAACAGGAGAAAATCATGATCAACCACGAATCAAAATTTCTTGAACTGATTACCCGCAATGGCCCGCTGAAGGTGCGCGAACTCTGCAAGCTTACCGGCCTGCATGAGACCTCAGTGAAGCGATTTATCAAACCGCTTTTCACCAGAGGGACTCTCAAGCGTGCCAGCGACTGGAGTTATTCGATCAACACTGCTCCGGTGCCAGAAGAGAGCGAAAAGCATCGCCAGCTGGCGAAGCAGGCTACCGAACTGGAGGCTAAAGGGTTCTGGCTGCGTGCTGCACAGGTCTGGCGTGAAGCGATGCTGGTGGCCCGGTTCGATGCATCCCGCAACGAAGCCAAAGAGAACTGCGACCGCTGCGCCTCAAGTGGCTCACTTAACTGTGGCAGCTATGGCGGGCTTGATACAGGCCGTATTGGCGAAAGCTTCCTGAGTGAGGATCGCCAATGAAAGCACATCTGAAGAGCCACTACCAACGCAATGAGATTTTCTACCAGGCCATCCGCACCGCAGCGGTGATGATTGCCGCCCTGATTATTGTCCTGACATGGGAGCTGACCACAGCATGAGCACATTAGCGCGCATTTACGACGACAAAAAAAATAGCGATACCGATATCACCACCCGTAAAACTTACCTGCTGGGCGTTGATGAGCTGTATGTCGAAACCAATTACAACATTCGTGATATCGATCAGACCCATGTCGAGGAGTTCCGCGACGCCTTTATCGCTGGTGAACATGTGCCTCCGCTGGCTGTTAAGGTCACCGAAAAGGGCATTAAGATCATCGATGGCCATCACCGCTATTACGGTGCGAAGCTGGCTCAGGAAGCGGGCTATACGCTGCGCCTGGAGTGTAAGGACTTCGTGGGCAGTGAAGCCGACAGTGTGGCATTCATGGTCACCAGCAGCCAGGGACGTGCCCTGTTGCCGCTGGAGCGGGCAGCAGCCTATCAGCGCCTAGTTAATCAGGGATTAGAGCCAGCGGAAATTGCCGCCAAGGTGAAACGCTCGATCACCGATGTTGAGCAACACTTGCAGCTGCTGACCGTTGGCGAACCTCTGATTGAGATGGTGAAATCCGGCGAAGTGGCCGCAACCACAGCAGTAGCCCTGCAGCGCGAACATGGTGTTAAAGCCTCATCCGTTGCGCAGGAGCAGATGCAGAAGGCGAAAGCTGCAGGGAAAAAGAAGCTGACAAAGACCGATGCTATGCCGCAGTTCAGTGCTGCTCAGGCACGCAAGCTTGCAGAACTGATTGCTAAACATTCTCAGACAGAACAGAGCGATGAGGGAGCACGCATTACGCTGACGTTTGAAACTGACCTGCAGGCGGCTGAGCTGATGGATATTATCCTGATCGCCAAAGAGCATTACGGCGTGACTCAATCAGCAAGCGAACAACCGGCCCCGGTTAAGGCAGAGAACGGCGATAGTGATGACCTGCCGCTTCTAAAACACGAAATCCTTGAGCAAAGCGGTGTTGAAGCGTGGGCGTGCGTTATTGCCGCGTTCAAAATGAAGGCTGAGTACACCTACAACGAATCAAAATACGCGCATACCTGGGCGGCGGACTCCGTTGAGAACCCTACTTGTGTGACCGTTCCGGCAGAGACCATTGCTAAAGCGGTGCGCCTCATCAAAGAGCATCATGACGATCTTGAACTGAAGCTGTGGGTGTCAGAGCAGTACGATGATCCAGAGCTGGCAAAAGAGCAGTTGCAGCGCTTCTCAGCGGTGCTGATTGACGTTCGCCAGGACAGGCCGTGCACGGTTCAGGAGTTTATCGCGCTGGTGGAGCAGACTAACCGTGATTGCTGGTTGAATATCCGCATGTTGCGTCAGGCAGTTCGTGAAGTTGCCGGTCAGATGACTATTCCGGGTATTGGGGAGACTGCATGAAGTTAACTCTCCCGTTCCCGCCAAGCGTAAACACGTACTGGCGTAACACCAGAAAGGGAATATTGATCAGCGCCTCCGGGCGCTGTTTCCGCTCCAATGCGCTTGCCGCCGTCATGGAGCAACTCAAACGCCGACCGCAGCCGATTACAGTGAATGTTGAGGTGAGTGTGCTGCTGTGCCCGCCAGACAAGCGCCAGCGTGATCTTGATAACTATCTCAAAGCATTATTCGATAGCCTGACGCATGCGGGTGTGTGGGTCGATGATAAACAGATTAAGCGATTTACTGTAGAATGGGGAGAGCAAGTAAAGCTGGGAAAAGCGGAAGTCGTAATAAGACACTATGCAATTGCATCCAGGGTAAATGGCTAGTTCTTTAGTGTTAAAAGAGTTATTCTTCTTAAAGATTAGGTCCACGTCCCGCTTAAAAAAATAATCTAAATTCAGGTGAAACTAAATCTTTATTTATACTAAAGCGATATAAGTTATTTTTTTTAGGTTTTCAGATCAGAACTTTTGATGGAGATTGATATGACGGAACTGCAAAAGCAAGATGGAATTAATGAATCTGAAAGGTATTTAGCAGATCTTTGCAATAAATCATTTCTCAATCTATGGAGCTATCCCAATGTATATACCGACGAAGGAAAGAAAAGTGCTAATGGTGATGGCAAGGAATTATGTGATTTGTTAGTTGCTTTTGATAACCATGTTATAATATTTTCAGATAAAGATATAGGCTTCAAAGATACAGGTAATATTAATGTTGATTGGGGGCGCTGGGTAAAAAAAGCCGTCATTAAATCAGCGGGGCAGTTATATGGAGCAGAAAGCTGGATTAAAGAAAGGCCTGGTCGGTTGTTTTTAGATAAAAAGTGCACTATACCATTCCCTCTTAAAATACCTACAATAGATAAAATTAAAGTTCATCGTATTGCTGTCGCTAAAAATGCTTCCCAAAGATTTTCAAAATTAGTAGGTGGTTCAGGGAGCTTGATTGTAGATCCATCTATTTCTGGCGATGAACATTTCGAACATCCTTTTACAATTGGTCATCCAATTGCAAATAAAGATTTTGTACATGTTTTCGATGACGTAGCCTTGGATATAATTCTTAATGAGTTAGATACAATTTCAGACTTCGTTGACTATATCGAAAAAAAAGAAAAGTTCATAAATTCTGGTTTACTTGGCAGTGCAGCCGGAGAAGAAGAAATTCTTGCTCGTTATCTTATGAGTTCGCAGCCTGGAAGAGAGCCGGGGTTTTACATTGAGGATAATCAAAAAGCCATTATTCTGGAAGGGCATTACGATTCTTTAACAAGCCTCCCTCAATATAAGAGAGGCAAAGAGCAAGATAAAGTATCTTATTTTTGGGACGGTTTTATAGATCATGTCGGAAAGCATGCATTAGCTGGCACACTCATCTACGATAGAGAAACACTTTTGTCAGACGCCATATTGGGATTAAAATTGATGGCATCTGAGAGAAGGGTGGCGCGTAGAGTATTATCCAAATCTATCATTGAAAAAATTACATCATCAGACCCTAGCGTTCGGGCTGTCCGCGTGTTGGTATCTCCAACTACGCCTAATAATGGTTATGTTTGGCTTTTGGTGCCAATACCACCGCAAGCCGAAGATTATGAAGATTACCGTAAATATAGGCAGGAACTACTTCACATTTATTGCACATCAACGAAATTGCTTTATCCTTCATTAGATTTTGTTGTAGGAATTGCAACTGAGCCTAGGAACGGAAGTGGTGGAGAAGACATGGTTTACTTAGATACTACTTCCTGGGTAGAAGAAGACTACGAAAATGCTAAAAATTACAGGGATCAATTCAATATCCTTCGACCTGACAGGGTGAAAGAATTTTCAGGAAGAGAATATCAATATCCAGTAATGCCAGGGGATTTTCCAATGGAAGAAAAACAAAGTGTCAATTCAAGGCAACCGAAAAAAAGTGCGAGAAAGCAACAAAAGAAGGCAAGAAAACTTAATAGAAAAAATAAGTAGAATCTGAGGTGTTACCCATTAAGACAATTTACGTAGAAATGAAAATATTGATGTAGATTTTTGTAGTGAAGGATACTCTACTACCGTTTATAATATTTAGAATATTGGGCATGTGCAGATGCCCTTTTATAAAGGTTGGTCCCGTTCATTTGCAGATGATGGGGCGGGGCCAGTTGAAAAGTGTGTGTAAAGTGTGTGGAGAGATCAAAATGCTGAATCAATCAGCGGGCGCTATTGCGCCTGTAGTCAATGCTATTCAATCCCCAGTCATGACCAGCCGTGAAATTGCTGACCTTACCGGAAAGCAGCACGCGCACGTGATGCGTGATATCCACTTAATGTTCAGAGAGCTTAGTGTTAACCATGAGGGGTATCTCCATTTCTGGACACACCCCCAGAACGGACAGCAGTACCCGGAGTTCCGGCTGGACCGTGAGCACACCGAATGCCTCATCACCGGTTACAGTGCAATTCTCCGCATGAAAGTGATTAAGCGACTGCATGAATTAGAGGTAAGCCTCTCACCTCGCTTGCCTCAAACTCTGCCAGAAGCTTTGCGCCTGGCCGCTGACCTTGCTGAGGAAAAGCTCCAGCTTACCAATCAGCTTGCCATTGCCGCGCCAAAGGTTGCCTTTGTGGATCGCTATGTCACGGCCACCAGCTCAATGACATTCCGCCAGGTAGCAAAGCTTCTTGAGGCTAAAGAGCCTGAATTCCGTCTGTTCCTGATTGAGAGTCGGGTTATGTACCGGCTAAATGGTGTCCTGACGCCCTATAGCCAGCACATTGAGGCCGGTCGATTTGAGGTCAGAACCGGAACCACTACAGAATCAAATTATATGTTCAGTCAGTCACGATTCACCGCGAAGGGCGTTCAGTGGATTGGGGGGCTATGGACGGCGCATAAAGCTGCAGGCGGTGCTGAGTGAGGGCATTGCTTACACCTGAAATAGCGCCACGCACAGGGATAGTTCTGTTCAGGCCGGGGCCGGAGCTGCTGAAGCTGTTCAAATCTCGTGTTGTGGTCAGTACACCGACAATGGATATGGCAGACCTGCCATCAGGGCGGCTGAATGACGGCACGCAGCCGCTGCTTGATGAACCTTCACTGATTCCCTTCTTCGGTCACGAACGTGTGATAGCGGCGGCTGGTGGCTCTAATGCACTGGCATCCTTCGTCCAGTCATTTGGCTGCTGTCAGTGGGAACAGCCCGAAGCTTGGCATCACCATGAATTCACAGTGTCAGAAATCGAAAACGGCCTGGTGTCTCTTTGCTACAGCCACGATAATGAGTTCAGGGAAAATGGTGTTCCCGGCAAGGTTGAGAGCATCGCAAAAGGTAACACCGCTCTCTGGATAATCAGAGCCGCCTGTAACCAGATGGCGTTACCAGGTGACCACCAGCTTACCCTTCCTGAACTGTGTTGGTGGGCAACCCTGAATTATGTGATTGACCTGATACCAGAGGCACCCGCACGGCGCGTTCTGCGTATGCCGAAAGAAAGTATCCAGAGCGGCGAGCTGAAAGAGGCCCGCATTGTTCCGGTGCGACCGGCGCGGGAGGTTATTCAGGATGCAGCGCAGATCGTCAAAAAGATAATCAGCCTCCATGCAGACCCGGAATCACCAGAATCATTCATGAAGCGCCCCAAGCGTAAGCGCTGGGAAAGTGAGAAATACACACGATGGGTAAAATCACAGAAATGTGCATGTTGCGGCATGCAGGCTGACGATCCTCATCACATCATTGGACACGGACAGGGGGGAATGGGAACGAAGGCGCATGATTTATTTGTGATACCGCTATGCAGAGCGCATCACGATGAACTGCACCGGGATATGAGAGCGTTTGAAGCAAAATATGGCAGCCAGGTTGAGTTGCTATTCAGGTTCCTTGATTTCGCGATTGCAGTCGGCGTGATCGGGACGGACAAAAAATAAAGTGTGTGGAGAGGATTAATTATGCGTGACATGTCACAGGTATTAGAGCGTTGGGCCGGATGGGCTAAGTCAGACAGCAGCGGTGTTGATTACTCAGCAATCGCAGCGGGGTTTAAAGGGCTGCTGCCGCAGGATTCAAAGTTAACGCTTACCTGCAGCGATGGAGACGGGTTGATTATTGAAGGTTGCCTGTCGCGGCTTAAAGCCAAACGCCCTGATGAGCACGCGATCATTGTGCTGCATTACTTTTTCAATATCTCAAAGCGCACCCTTGCGAAGCAGGCCAGGCGCGATGAAAAGATAGTGAGAATTGAAATCCAGATGGCTGAGGGGTTCATTGAAGGCTGTCTGGCAATGCTGGATGTGCGTCTGGATATGGATGATGAACTGACGCCGAAAAAAATATTGAAAAAACCTCTCACGCGGTCCGCATTTTCCTTAGTAATCTGATAAGGTCGATTACCAAGCAGTGCAGCTTATCTGCTAAAAGTCAGTTCCAAATGTGGATGTCAAAGCGTCTCGGGCCTTACCAGCCTGGAGGCGTTTTTTATTTCAAATATACCCTTTAGGGGATAGCGTTTTGCCTATCCCTTTCAGGGGATAAAAATCAACCCTGTTGCCGACGGGCAAGGTACTTACCGCAGTAGCGTCAGGGTTTCCATTACAAAGGGGTCGCCATAGAGCGGCCTTTTTTCGTTTTTGCGCACACCAATCAGTCTCCACACACACTTTTGACGCCGTGGTGTTGCGCAATTCTATTAACGACAGTAAGCCGCCATCATCCCGGTGGCGGGAATAAGAGCATGCCTCCAGAAAAAGACCCGGGCTTTTGGGCCACAGTGCTGCTGTGGCTGTATGCCCATAAAACAGAATGGGGATATGCCGGGGTAGCAGGCATGTTTTCACTACTAAGAAGTGCATATGCAAAAAGCTCCTGGAGTAAGCGGGTTCTGGATGCTGTTTCATGCAGCGCTCTGGCATTCTTCGCCGCTCCCACACTTCAGGTATTCGGCGCTCTGTTTAACTGGAACATACCTGACGCTGCCGCACAGGTCTTCGCGGTTTACATCGGGTATGTCGGCAATGACTACATCAGCGCCAGACTGCGCGGGTGGATAGACAGAAAATCAGGGGAACCTAATGACGGGCAGCAATAATTCACGCGGCATACGCAATAACAATCCTGGCAATATCCGCTGGGGCGATGAGTGGAAAGGTCTGGTACCTGAAGCCCAGCGCACTGATAAATCATTCTGTCAGTTCAAAGCGCCAGAATTTGGCATCCGGGCGATGATCATCATTCTTCGCAATTACCAGAGTAAATACGGCCTGAAAACTATTACCGGCATCATCAAGCGCTGGGCACCGCCGAACGAGAATGACACTCAGGCATACATCCGCAGTGTGGCGCTGGCCACAGGGACTGATGCTGATAAGCCCATTGACCTGACGGACAGCCGTAAGCTGTTCCCGCTTTTGAAGGCAATCATCAAGCACGAGAACGGCACGCAGCCATACGAATATGATGTTTTTATTCGGGCACTCGATCTCGTCTGACAGCAGGAGGTCATATGGCCGCTTTCCAGTTCATCAAAAACTATTCACACATTTTCGTCATTGGCCTCATCTGCCTGGCGCTCTGGATGCTGAACGCCCGAAGCTCGCAGCTTGAGGCAACCAATCAGCGCCTTGAGAAGCTGGCAAACAGCAAAAACGAGCAGATTAACGATCTTCGCTCTAAGAACGATGGCCTGGCATCAAGCGTCACTGAGCTGGTAACAGCAGTTAAGCAGCAAAACGATGTGATGAGTCAGGTCACAGAGCAGCGTGCCGTAACAGCCCAGCAGAACCGGAAACTACAGAATGAAATTAAGCGTTACCTTGCGGCGGACAAGTGTGCTGTTGCTCCTGTTCCCCCTGATGCTGCTGACAGGCTGCGTGACGCAGCAAAAGCCGCTGGTGGAATACAAGATAGTAAAACAACCTTATCTAAGACTGCCGCAGGAACTGATAAACCCGATTAGCCTGCCGGAAATCCCTTTGAACCTCTCGTTTGGCAATAGCGTAGAACTGAATGCTGAGCTTATCGGGCTGGTTGGGCAATGTAATATCGACCGGGCAGCTATCAAGCAAATTGAGGCATCCTACCCTTAAGAAAGTTTCAACGCTTCTACCTTAGGTCAAGTAAAAAACCGATCACCAAAACTAACGTTAACGGATTTCTTAGAAAAAAATATTTTGCTTGCATCAAAAACATAAGCTGTTTTAATTGAATATGATTGTTGCGAAAATGTTTCTTAAGAACTGGACTAACTACTTTTTATAGGAAATTCGATGAAACTTAAGCTTGTTGATACCTACGTATTTAATTTTGAAGAAAAAAATATCCTGATTCGCTATGAGGTTTTTGTTGATGCGAACAAAAGTCATAATGATATTGCAAAGATTTTGGTGACTCAGGAGAGCCCCGGAAGTACGGACCCAATTACTCTGCTTGATATTGAAGATATTGAGGGCGCTGGAGAGTATAAAGGGTATAAGCTTCCAACCAACCCGCTTAGAGTTGAACATGCAAGCGAATATTGTTCAGCACTAAACCGTAAAAATTATGGAAAAGATTTCTAAAGAAGCTCTGCGATCTTTTATGCAAGACCAATCTGAACAGTTTGCTTATCTCTAGCCGCCTACGGGCGGTTTTTTATTGGAGTGAATATGTCCGAGCCACGCATTTATAACAGCCGCTGGGACAAAGCCAGACTGTCATTCCTGAAGTCTCATCCCCTTTGCGCCATGTGCCACCGGCAGGGCAGAGCAGTTGCAGCCGCTGTCGTAGACCACATCAAGCCACACCGGTTGAAAGAGGCAATTAACGGCGGCAAACAGGAAGAGATAGCGAAGGCTCAGAAGCTCTTCTGGGACAAAGCCAACTGGCAACCCCTCTGTAAGCAGCATCACGACTCGACCAAGCAGCGAGAAGAGAAGCGCGGTCACGTCATTGGATGCGATGAGAGCGGCATGCCGCTCGACCCGTCATCCCATTGGCGCAAATGAGAAAGAATATCATTTAATGCTGGGGGGCAGGTAGGTCATCAGGTCAAGTGATAACGATTATCATCACCATCCGGGAGGGCGGGTTCAGAGTTCAGGGGTTAACGACCTCCTGACCGCCCGCCCCCCTTTTTATGCACAACCGCGAAATGAAAAGTTTTTTTCTGGGAGGTTTTTATGGCCGGAAGACGACCAAAGCCGACCCACCTTAAGGTCGTTACCGGCAATCCGGGCAAGCGAAAACTTAACGACAAAGAGCCTGCACCCGCGAGAGAAATCCCGAGTCCACCATCACACCTCACCGATTGGGGAAAAGTTGCGTGGGGGAAGCTGACCGTTCTTCTTGACGGAATGGGCGTGCTGACCGTTGCCGATGTGCTGGCTCTGGAAAGGCTTTGCGATATCTACGCCGACATTCTTCAGCTGCGGATCACGATTGCTGATGAAGGCAGAACCTATACGGTCCAGACCGATGGCGGATTTCTGATTAAAGCCAACCCGGCTGTTTCAATGCTGGCTGATGCAGACCGGCGCTTCAAAAGCTACCTGGTAGAGTTCGGCCTTACACCGGCTGCCCGGTCAAAGGTGAACGTGAATGGTGGAGAAAAAGAAGAAGACCCGCTCAACCAGTTCTTCGGTTGATCCGGCGACGCAGTATGCAATGGATGTTACCAGCGGGACGGTCATTGCCGGACCAGACATTCGCGCAGCTTGCGCTCGCCACATAAGGGATTTGGAAGAGGGTCCGAAGCGTGGCTTGTTTTGGGACGTTGAAGCTGTAACGCGTGTCGTTAATTTCTTCGCTCAGGTTCTGAAGCTCAACGGCGGTGAGCATGAGGGTAAGCCTTTTATCCTGCTACCGTGGCAGTGTTTCATCGTTGGCTCTTTGTTTGGCTGGAAGGCGGAGGACGGTACGCGCCGTTTTCGCATGAGTTACATCGAGTCCGGCAAGGGTTCTGGCAAGTCGCCGCTTGCGGGCGGCGTCGGTCTTTACCTGCTGATGGCAGACAAAGAGCCCCGCGCCGAAGTTTACGCGGCGGCCACGAAAAAAGACCAGGCGATGATCCTGTTCCGCGATGCGGTGACGATGGTCGATCAGTCGCCCGCGCTGGCGCAGCGCATCACCAAATCCGGCACCGGCCTGAACGTGTGGAACCTTGCGTTTCTGCAGACGGGCTCTTTCTTCAAGCCGATCAGCTCTGATGATGGTCAGTCAGGCCCGCGCCCGCATGGCGCACTGATTGACGAAGTGCATGAGCACAAAACAAACGCCGTTGTTGAGATGATGCGTGCCGGTACAAAGGGCCGCCGTCAGGCGCTGATGTTCCTCATCACCAACAGCGGCCACGATAAAACCAGTGTCTGTTTTGAATATCATGAATACGGTCGCAAGGTGGCAGCCGGTGATTTGATTGATGACAGCTTTTTCAGCTTCATTTGTTCGCTGGATGAGGGCGACGATCCGTTCAAGGATGAGTCCTGCTGGGGCAAAGCGAACCCGTCTCTGGGTCAGACATTCACGGATAAATACCTGCGAGAACAGGTGACGCAGGCGCGCGGCATGCCGTCGAAAGAAAGCATCGTCCGCCGCCTGAACTTCTGCCAGTGGGTTGAGGCATCCGATCCGTGGATTGATAGCGACACCTGGATGAACTGCGAGCAGGACTTTGATCCCGAAGATTTAGCGGGGGAAGAGTGCTATGGCGGTCTTGACCTGTCCGGTTCACGCGACCTGACAGCGCTGGCGCTTTACTTTCCGAAATCCAAAAAGCTTTTAGTTGAGTTCTGGACGCCGAAAGATTCTCTGCTGGAGCGTGCCAAAACTGACCACGTTCCCTATGACGCCTGGCTGCGTAATGGCTTTATTCACGCGCCGCCTGGTAAGGCGGTCAATTACGGTTTTGTGGCGGTGCGTATCGGTGAACTGGCGGCCAGATACGATATTAAGTGCATCGCGTTTGACCAGTACCGCATCAAGTATCTGGAGCCCGAACTCGAAAGCGAGTCTGTGAGCGTTGACCTTGTTCCGCATGGACAGGGCTTTTATAAGGCGCAGGAGTCCGGGCTGTGGATGCCGCGATCCATTGAGCTTTTTGAAGAGCACCTAAACAACAGGGTGCTTGTCATACGTCCTAATCCCTGCCTTCGCTGGAACGCCGCCTCTGCGGTGCTTGAGGCTGACCAGAAGGACAACCGCATATTTGCCAAGAAGAAAAGCACCGGCCGTATCGACGGCGTGGTGGCTTCCGCTATGGCAATCGGTGCAGCAGAGGATGCGGTGCTGGTGGACAGCGGCGATCCTGATGACTTTTTTGATGACCCGATCATGGTAGGTATCTGATGAAGGAAAAAAAACAGCCGGGTCGCATTAAGAGCGCGATTGTTAACTGGCTCGGTGAGTCAATCGGACTGAATGATGCTGCGTTCTGGCAGGAATGGTACGGCACAAGCAGCAGCGGAAAGGTAGTTACAGCAGAGAAAGCGCTGGCGCTGGCCTCTGTCTGGGCCTGTGTGCGCCTGCTGAGTGAGTCAGTTTCAACTCTGCCGATGAAGGTATATGAAAGAGCAGCTGACGGCTCCCGCAAGCTGGCGCTTAATCATCCGGCCTATCAGTTGCTATGCCGTCGCCCGAACAGCGAAATGACGCCGTCGCGCTTCATGCTGATGGTGGTTGCCAGCATCTGCCTGCGTGGTAATGCCTACGTTGAGAAAAAGATGATCGGCCTGAAACTGGTCTCTCTCGTGCCGCTTCTCCCTCAGTGCATGAAGGTGGAGCGGCTGGACAGCGGCGAACTGCAGTACACCTACACAGAGAAAGGCGTGAAGCGCATCATCCCGGTTAAAAACATGATGCACATCCGGGGCTTTGGTCTGGATGGCGTATGCGGAATGATGCCGATGCGCACCGGGCGTGATGTGTTTGGCGCAGCGATGGCGGTCGAAGAGTCAGCCGCAAAAATTTTTGAAAACGGTATTCAGACATCAGGCTTCTTTCTGTCAAAGAATCTGCTGACAAAAGAGCAGCGACAGAAAAACCGCGAAAACCTTAACCGGTTCGTTGGTTCAAAAAACGCGGGCAAGGTGATGGTGCTTGAGGGTGATATGTCCTATCAGGGCATCACCCTTAACCCTGAAGATGCTCAGATGCTGGAGTCACGATCATTTAGCATTGAGGAAATCTGCCGCTGGTTCCGCGTGCCGCCCTTTATGGTTGGTCACGTTGACAAGCAGAGTAGCTGGGCGTCGAGCGTTGAAGGCATGAATCTGCTGTTCCTGACGAATACGCTGCGCCCGATGCTGGTGAACATTGAACAGGAGATTTCACGCTGTCTGCTGAATGGTGATGAAGACCTGTTTGCCGAGTTCTCCGTTGAAGGTCTGCTGCGTGCCGACAGCGCCGGACGTTCCGCTTATTACACCACCGCGCTGCAGAACGGGTGGATGTCCCGTAATGACGTGCGCCGCCTGGAGAATCTGCCGCCGATTGAAGGTGGTGATATCTACACCGTACAGCTGAACCTGACACCGCTTGAAGACCTGCGCAAAAACAGCACCGCCGCAAGGGCCACACTGTTGCGCGAAGTTCACAACGCCGTTTTCCCGGACATTCCTTTCGAACAATCACCGCTTAAACAGGCGGCTTAGGAGCATCCCCAATGACAGTAAAAAGTCTTCCGGCAGCGCCGGAGGGGCGGCCTTTTGCGCGCGAAAATCGCGATCTGCCGTCTTCCGCAATGGATCGCTGGAACGGCAGCATCAAGGCCGCAAAGAGTGATGACAACAGCATTTCCGTGTTCGACGTCATTGGCGCTGACTGGTATGGCGACGGCGTCACCGCCAGCCGCATTGCTGCCGCGCTCCGCTCAATCGGCGGTGCTGGCGTTACCGTGAATATCAATTCGCCAGGCGGCGACATGTTTGAAGGCTTGGCAATTTACAACCTGCTGCGTGAGTACGAAGGGAAAGTCACAGTCAAGGTGCTGGGCCTCGCTGCTTCTGCTGCGTCGATTATCGCGATGGCCGGTGATGAGGTCCAGATCGGTCGCGGTGCCTTTCTGATGATCCATAACTGCTGGGTGTACGCGATGGGCAACCGTCACGACCTGCAGCAGATTGCAGCGGACATGGTGCCTTTTGATAAGGCGATGAACGATATCTATGGCGCACGAACCGGTCTGGATGCGGCCACCATCGACGCGATGATGGATGCAGAAACTTACATCGGCGGCAGCGATGCGGTTGAAAAAGGTTTTGCAGATCGCCTGCTGGCGGCAGATGAAATTGCTGATGGGGACGACAGCCCAGCAGCTGCGCTGCGCAAGCTGGACGCGATGCTGGCAAAAACCGACGCGCCACGCTCCGAGCGTCGAAAACTTCTTAAAGCATTAACCGGCGGCAAGCCAGGCGCTGCTGCCACCCCTGAAGGTATGCCGGGCGCTACCGACGAAATCAACCCCGAAAATATTGCACAACTTAAAAACGCGCTGGCCGCGTTCGGCAAATAAGGATCAACAATGTCTGAAGTAAATGAAGTACTGAAGCAGGTTACTGCCAGCATCAACGAAGCCAGTAGCAAGTTTAATGCGAAGGCTGAGGAAGCGCTGACGGAGGCGAAAAAATCTGGCTCGCTGTCAACTGAGACAAAAGCGGCAGTGGATAAAATGGCGAGTGAACTTAACGCCATGCGTGAAGCTGAAAAAACGCTGAAGGCGGCGCTGGGTGATCTGGAGCAGCATGTTGCACAGATGCCGCTGGCGAATGCGAAAAACGTTATCGAAACGGTGGGCGGTCAGGTTGTTTCCTCTGAAGCGCTGAAAGCCTTCTCAGCCAGCATCGAAGGCAATAAGCGCCTGAGCATTCCGGTTAAGGCTGCACTCCTGTCCGTCAACGTGCCGGGCCAGATCGTTGCACCTGACCGCCTGCCAGGTATCGATCAGCAGCCAAAACAGCGACTGTTTATCCGCGACCTGATTGCACCGGGGCGCACTGAGTCTAATACCATCTACTGGGTTCAGCAGACTGGCTTCACTAACAATGCGGCGACCGTAGCTGAGAACACCACAAAACCTTATAGCGGCATCACCTTTGCGGAAAAAATCACGCCGGTCCGTACCATCGCCCACCTGTTCAAAGCCGCTAAGCAGATTCTTGACGATATGCCGCAGCTGCAATCGACGATTGACGCCGAGCTTCGCTACGGTCTGAAGTACGTTGAAGAGCAAGAGATTCTGTTCGGCGACGGCACCGGCACGCACCTGAACGGTATCGTTCCCCAGGCATCTGCATATGCTGCTGCCTTCAGCGTGGCGAATCAAAGTGGTATTGATGATCTGCGACTGGCTATGCTGCAGGCGCAACTGGCGCGCTTCCCGGCGTCTGGCCATGTTCTGCACTTCATTGATTGGGCGAAGATCGAGCTGACTAAGGACTCGCTGGGTCGTTACATTCTGGCGAACCCGGCAGCGCTGACTGGTCCTACCCTGTGGGGTCTACCGGTTGTCGCGACCGAAGCGGCTGCGTTCCAGGGGAAATTCCTGACCGGCGCATTCAATGCCGGTGCGCAGATTTTCGACCGCGAAGATGCCAACGTGGTTATCTCCACTGAAAACGCCGACGACTTTGAGAAAAACATGATCTCAATCCGCTGTGAGGAACGTCTGGCGCTGGCCGTTAAGCGTCCTGAAGCGTTCGTTTACGGTTCCTTCACCGCACCTGCTGCAGCTGCGTAACAGCAACGGCGGCCTCCGGGCCGCCTTTCCGGGAGTTACATATGAAACTGCTTCTGATTAAACCGAACTACTTCGGCGGCACTGTTGTTTCTGAAGGCAATACCATTGAGACCACAGAACAGCATGGTCGCGAGCTTATTAAGCTGGGCTATGCCAGTGAGGTGGATGACAGCGCAGCGGAGAAAGCGGCAGCTGAGGCGAAGGAAAAAGCCGAAGCCGAAGCGCTTGCGAAAGCTGAAGAAGAGGCTAAAGCAAAGGCCGCTGCTGAAGCACAGGAAAAAGCGGACGCTGAAGCCAGCGCGAAAGCGGCAACTGAGGCGAAGGAAAAAGCCAAAAAATAAGGCGCTGTCATGCTGCTGACACTTGAAGAAATTAAACAGCAGTGCCGACTGGAGAGCGACTTCACGGAAGAAGATCGGCTGCTTGAGCTTTTTGCTCTGGCAGCTGAGGCAAAGGCGGTGACTTACCTCAATCGCAATCTTTATAAAACGGTGGCAGATATTTCACCGCTTGATACGGACGGCATGGTAGTCACCGAGGATATCAGGCTTGCACTCCTGATGCTGGTCAGTCACTGGTATGAGCATCGCAGTTCAGTGTCAGAACTGGAAATGACTGAGACGCCGCAGGCGTTTGAGTTCCTGCTCTACTCACGGCGTCTGCCGGTATCGGGGTATTAACATGCAGCGACGCTCATCAAATACCAGCGCAGTATTCACGCTGCCCGATCCCGGTGAACTGAATAAGCGCATCCATCTGCGCCAGCGCATCGACCAGCCAGCAGATGATGGTGGCACTGACTCGGTCTATCAGAATGAAAAGGACGTCTGGGCGAAGGTCCGGCAGGTAGGTGCTACCACCTATCATGAATCCGTTCAGGCTGACGACACCATAACCCACTACATGACCATCCGTTATCTACGTGGCATTACTTCAGATTTTGAGGTGGTTTATGGCGGTTATGTATATCGCGTTAAGCGCCTGCGCGACCTCAACTCAGCCAGTCGTTACCTGCTGCTGGAGTGCGAAGAGTTGAGGGCTGTGGACAGCGACGGAGAGATGTATGGCTAAGCCGCTTCTGCACGTTGATTTTCAGCAGCCCAAAGACCTCGTTTTTAACCGGGCAAAAATGCGCCGCGCCTTCATTCAGATTGGTCAGGTTCACATGCGTGATGCCAGGCGTCTGGTCATGCGTCGTGGTCGTTCCGCGCCGGGTGAGTATCCGGGATTCAGGACTGGCAGGCTGGCACGGTCAATCGGCTATTACGTTCCCCGCGCATCAAAAAGCCGTCCGGGCCTGATGGTGCGCATCGCGCCAAACCAGAAGCGGGGCGAGGGTAACCGACTCATTGAGGGCGACTTTTACCCCGCGTTTCTGTTCTACGGCGTGAAGCGTGGTTCTAAGCGCAAAAAGAGCCATCACAAAGGGAAATCCGGCGGTAATGGCTGGCGAGTTGCCCCGCGTAAAAACTACATGACCGAAGTGCTGGAGGCGCGCAAAACGTGGACGCGTTATGTGCTGACCCGTGCGCTGCGTACCTCCCTGCGTCCTGAAAGGAAAAAGAAATGAAGCTATCACTTGTGATCGCCGCTCTCCGGGCGCGATGTCCGATGTTCGCTGGCAACGTAGCCGGGGCGGCTGAATTCAAGTCTATCCCCGAAACCGGGAAGATGAAGCTGCCGGCGGCGTATGTGGTGCCGACCGAAGACGTCACAGCTGAGCAGAAGTCCCTGACTGACTACTGGCAGAACGTAACCGAAGGCTTTGCGGTTGTCGTAGTGCTGGACAATACGCGCGACGAGCGCGGTCAGGCAGCAGGTTATGACGCCGTGCATGATGTGCGCCGCGAAATTTGGAAGGCACTTCTGGGCTGGGAGCCGGATGAAGATGCTGGCCCCGTCGCATATTCTGGCGGGCAGCTTCTGGATATGGAGCGGGGCCGACTCTACTACCAGTTTGAATTCATGCTGACGCGGGAAATCACCGAAGAGGACACGCGGCAGCAGGATGATCTTGACGCCCTGGATGAGCTGAAAACGGTCGAAATCGACGTTGACTACATCGATCCGGGTAACGGGCCTGACGGCATCATTGAGCACCACACCAAAATCAACCTCAGCGAGTAAACCATGCAACTCAGACCCAAGCGCGGGCGGTCAGTCCCTGACCCTGTCCGGGGCGATCTGCTGCCGTCAGAAGGCCGGAACGTCGAAGAAAGCAGCTACTGGCACCGCCGCATTGCGGATGGTGATGTCGAAGAAGTCAGTGCGGAAGAAGAAAAGCCCGCAGCTGACGCCAAGAAAAAGGGCGGTGAATAATGTCAGTCTCGTTCCCCAATATTCCGTCAGACCTCCGCGTGCCGTTGTTCTGGGCGGAGATGGACAACAGCGAAGCGAATACCACGCAAGATAGCGGCCCATCGCTGCTGATTGGCTTTGCTTCTGCCGACAGCTCCATCGTTAAAAATAAGCTCACCATCATGCCGTCAGCGGCACTGGCGGGTAAGGTTGCAGGTCGTGGCAGCCAGTTAGCCCGTATGGTGGCGCGCTATCGTGCCGTCGATCCATTTGGTGAGCTGTGGGTTATCGCGGTAACTGAGCCTGATGGCGAGACCGCCAAAGGGACTGTGACGCTAACCGGCAACGCACAAGCCTCAGGTTCGCTGAGCCTTTATATTGGCGCGGTACGCGTTCAGGCCGCTGTGGTAACCGGCGATGCCCCTGCAGCAGTGGCCGCCACACTTGCAGCCGCAATTAACGCTAACGCAGACCTGCCCGTGACTGCAGCGGCAGCAGCTGGTGTGGTGACGCTCACTGCCCGCCACAAGGGGCTTACCAGCAACAGCATTCCTCTGGCGCTGAACTACTACGGCACCGTGGGGAGCGAAACTACGCCTGACGGGGTTAACGCTGTGATTGAAGCGATGGCGGGCGGGGCGGGTTCACCGTCACTGGCTGCAACCGTAGCCGCGATGGGCGATGAGCCGTTTGACTTCATCGGCACGCCGTTCAGTGATTCCGCCTCGCTCGCAACACTGGCGCTGGAGATGAATGATTCTTCCGGTCGGTGGGGCTATGCGCGTCAGCTTTACGGTCACGTCTACACCGCAAAAATCGGTACGCTGTCAGACCTGGTTGCTTTTGGCGACACCATGAACAACCAGCATATTACCGTTGCCGGTTATGAGCCTGCTGTTCAGACAGCAGCAGATGAGCTGGTCGCGCTGCGTACCGCCCGTAACGCGGTATTTATCCGCAATGACCCGGCCCGACCGACTCAGACCGGTGAGCTGAACGGTGCATTACCGGCACCGGCAGGCAGCCGCTTTACCCTGACTGAGCAGCAGTCGCTGCTGAAGCACGGTATTGCCACGGCCTACGCTGAGAGCGGCGTGCTGCGCATTCAGCGCGACATTACTACCTATCAGAAAAACGCCTATGGCGTGGCGGATAACAGCTACCTGGACAGCGAGACGCTGCATACCAGCGCCTATGTTATCCGTCAGCTGAAGAGCATTATTACCAGCAAGTACCCGCGTCATAAGCTGGCGAATGATGGGACGCGCTTCGGTCCGGGTCAGGCCATCGTGACGCCTGCAGTGCTGAAGGGTGAGATGTGCGCCAGCTATCGCACGATGGAGCGGGCGGGGATCGTGGAGAATTTCGATCTCTTCAAGCAGCATCTGGTGGTAGAGCGCAACGTCAGCGACCCGACTCGCGTGGATGTCCTGTTCCCGCCGGATTACGTTAACCAGCTGCGCGTCTTCGCGCTGCTTAATCAGTTCCGTCTGCAATACAGCGAGGAGGCCGCGTAATGGCAAAGATTGCGGGTACAACGTATTTCAAGGTGGATGGTCAGCAGTTGTCGCTGACCGGCGGCATTGAGGTGCCGATGAACACCAAGGTGCGTGATGACGTGATCGGCCTGGCCGGTGACGTGGATTACAAAGAGACGCACCGAGCGCCGTACACAAAAGGCACTTTTAAAGTGCCTAAAAACTTCCCGATCAGCAAACTGACTGACTCAGACCAAATGACCATTACTTCGGAAATGGCTAATGGCATGGTCTACGTACTGTCTGAAGCATTTCTGTTTGGTGAAGCCAATTACAACCCGGAAGAGGGAACGGTAGATCTCGAATTCCATGGCACAGAAGGATTCTTCCAGTGAGTGAGCTGCAACTTTCAAAACCTATTACGGCGCACGGTGAAACTTTCCATGTGCTGGAGCTTCGTGAGCCATCTTTTGATGAGATTGAACAGATCGGCTTCCCCTTCACCATCGGCAGCGAAGGCAATATCAAAATCGATAGCTCTGTGTCGCTTCGGTACATTCCTGTGCTGGCCGGTATTCCCCGCTCTTCTGCCAGCCAGATGGCGAAGATTGATATTTTCAAAGCCTCAATGACGATTCTGGGTTTTTTTACCGGCTCGGGAGCGGGAGAAATCTCCGGCAGCGATGTTACAACGTCGCTCACTTCTGGCGAATAAACCCTTTTGAACTGAAGCGGTCAGCTCTTTCCGATTTTCTGGAGCTTGAGGAAGAAGCAGTACGTATAAGCGAGGAAATAAAGAATGGCTGACAGCTTCCAGTTAAAAGCCATAATCACGGCCGTTGACCAGCTCACCGGCCCGATGAAAGGAATGCAGCGCCAGCTGAAGGGATTTCAGAAGGAATTCTCTTCGCTGGCTGTTGGAGCAACTGCTATTGGCGCATCCATCCTGGGTGCGCTGGCTATCCCTGTAAATCAGGCCATTAAGTTCGAATCAACAATGGCTGATATCCGCAAGGTCGTTGACGGTCTGGATAACGCTGACGCTTTCAGGAAAATGAGCCAGGACGTTATTGACCTGTCAACAAAACTGCCGATCACGGCAGACGGTATCGGTCAGATTGTTGCAGCAGCAGGTCAGGCAGGTATTGCCAGAAATGAGCTTGTCGGGTTTGCGGAAGATGCTGCCAAAATGGGTATTGCGTTTGATCAGACTGCGGAAGAGTCCGGTCAGATGATGGCGACATGGCGAACCGCTTTCAAAATGACGCAAAAGGACGTTGTCGGGCTGGCGGATAAGGTTAACTACCTCGGCAACACCGGACCGGCCAGTGCAGCCAAAATTTCTGAAATAGTCACCAGTGTGGGCTCTCTTGCGGCGGTCAACCACGTTTCAACGGGCAATCTTGCCGCGCTGGGTGCAACCATTGCGGGAATGGGCGTGCAGTCTGAAGTTGCCAGTACAGGTATTCAGAACTTTATGCTTTCGTTATCTAATGCGAGCAGTGGAAATGCAAAAAAAGTCCTGAAGCAAATCGGGTTGACGCCTAAATCACTCGCCAGCGGGATGGTGAAGGATTCCAAAGCGACCATGCTCAAAGTGCTGGAGGGGTTAAACAAATTACCCGAAGCCAGTAAGTCCAAAGCCCTTGAGTGGCTGTTTGGGCGGGAGTCAGCCAAATCGATTGCACCCCTACTAACCAATCTCGACCTGCTGCGAAAAAACTTCGATAAAGTTGCTGATGCGCAGCAGTACGCTGGCTCAATGCAAAAGGAGTATGACTCCCGCGCAGACACTACCGAAAACAAACTCACGCTGATGCAGAATGGCATAACAGCGGTGAGCCTTGCGCTCGGCGATGCACTTACGCCACAGCTCAAGCAGGCTGTAGTTGAGCTGATGCCTTATTTAAAGCAGACAGAAAAGTTTGCCAGGGATAACCCAGAGCTGGTCAGATCGGTTGCGAAATTTGCTATCTCACTGATTGCTGTAGGTGCAGCAGTAGGCACTGTCTCACAAGCATTCAAAGTACTAAATTTCGTAATGAATCTGTCGCCCGCCAAACTGGCTATCGCTGCGCTTGCTGCCGGTGCCTTATTGATAATCAACAACTGGGATCAAGTTGGGCCAATTGTTAAGCAGGTCTGGACTGAGATAGATAATGTCGCTCAGGAGATGGGGGACTGGCAGACCGTTATTGAGGGCATCGGTGCGGTAATGGCCGGTTCTTTCGCTCTTAAAACGATTGGTTCACTTCAGCAGGCCGTAACTCTTGCGAGTTCGCTTTCTGGCTTGCTGGGCTCAATCAGCCGGTTTGGCGCAATGACCATCACAATTGGCATAGCAATCTCACTTCTTAAGCAGTTGCAGGATTTAGACAAGCAGGCAAATGCGCAAGGTGTAAGTAAGGGTGAGTTTCTGGTTAACCGCCTGCAGTCACAGGAGCGGGAGCGGGGATATAACGGCTTTTTCCCGAGGCTGCGTGAAATTCTGGGAATGGACAACCCAATACCTGAAGGGCGTTATGATCCAAGGGTGGGACTGGAACGTCCATCTTCTGCAGGCCGCCCGCAAGCGGGCGAGCTGAAGGTCAACTTTGAGAATGCACCGCCTGGCATGCGCGTTGCTACTCCAGCAGGGAACGCGACTCCATGGCTTAGTTATGATGTTGGCTACAACCGTTACAGCGCCAATAAGAGCTAGGAAAAAAGTAGCACAAGCCTTAACCTGGGCTTTCTTAGCCTATCTATGGTGATTGTTTATGATTTTCGTACGTGGGATTTCAATACTTTTAGCAGTCTTCGGTGCAATTTATATTTTGATTATGATGGGAGATCGTACAGCTGAAAGCCCCGACCTTATCCCCGTTTATCTCGCAGGGCTTTCGCTGGTCATTATTCCTTATTGCATAACGAGGATGATCTCCGATCAACTCGATAGTAGAAATAAACATTAACCCGCTTCGGCGGGTTTTTTACTGGAGAAAATCTATGTCAGCTTGCTACCCACCACTTAATGCAGTCTGCGGGAATCCTTGCCTCCTCCACCCTTTGAATCAGCCCCAAGCTGGCGGCTCTGTCGGGGTCGGCTATGGTGGTGGAAGTAATCAGGTCACGCCACACAGGCTTCTCAGGGAAATTGAATCCCTGCGTCTCGATGTCAAAAACCTTAACGAAGCGATCCAGGTCATCATCAAGACAGGACGTCCACTCTCTGAGTCTTAAATGATCTGCGTTTGGCGTTCCGAAACCCCAGTAGAGAGGATGAAGAAGAAACCGTGAAAGCGGGCTGGCAGTTCTTTCCGAGCCAGCCATGAAAATAACATTGGCAATTGACTCTACATTGCTCAGGTTGTGAGTGGTCAACTTAACCGGCAAAGTTTTCAGAAAATTATATGCAGTAAACCCGGCAACAGTGTCTCCACCCTTACTTGAAATATAAAGTTTAATTTCAGTTGCGGGTTTTTCTGCATTGCTGATCGCCGCCATGCAGACTTCCATTAACTGCCTTACTGAAGCCACATTTACATCCGTCAGATAGTGAACTGTATGAAGCATAACCTTTCCTTTAAGAATGTTCTTATTAGGTAAATTAAAGCTTACGCTTAGAAATTGTAATCCTGATATTTGATCAGTAACCCGCGTTCGCGGGTTTTTTATTGCCCGGAGTAGGCCATGAGCTGGAAAGATAATCTGCAGGATGCCTCGCTGCGCGGCATCGCGTTTAAGGTAGACAGCGATGAGGCAACCTTTGGCCGCCGCGTGCAGGTGCATGAGTACCCCAATCGCGATAAGCCATGGGCGGAGGATTTAGGCCGGGCGACGCGCCGCTTCAGCGTTCAGGCGTATCTGATTGGCGATGACTTCTTTGAGCAGCGCAACCGGCTGATTGAAGCCATTGAGAAGCCGGGTTCCTGTACGCTGGTCCATCCTTACTACGGTGAAATGACCGTGGTCGTGGATGATGCCATTCGCGTCAGTCACTCACAGAGTGAAGGGCGCATGTGCCGTATCAGTTTCAGCTTCGTTGAGTCCGGCGAGCTGTCTTTTCCGACCGCCGGGCTGGCAACCGGACAGAAACTATCCTCATCTGTTTCTTTTCTGGATGACGCCATTTCATCAGCGTTCGGTGCTTTTGGCATGGACGGAATGCCTGACTTTCTGCAGGACGGCGTACTGGATGAGGCTTCCGGCATGTTCAGTGCCGTGACCAGCGCCTTTCAGTATGTTGATTCTGGTATCAGCGCCGCATCACGTCTGATGCAGGGCGATTTATCGGTGCTGCTTAGCCCGCCGTCGAGCGGCATGAGCTTTGTTAACCGGCTGCAGACTATGTGGCGCGCCGGAACGCGGCTGACGGGTAACACTTCTGACCTGATGTCGATGATTAAGGGGCTGACCGGCGTCACGGTTGATTCGGGTCTGGCCCCGCGCGGCGTCTGGAAAACCGACAGCAAGACAGCACAGGCACAGACCACGCAGCGCAATTACGTTGCGCAGGCGTTGCGCACCACGGCCATCAGCGAGGCGGCCGCAACTGTCACCAGTCTGCCGCAGCCTGCAAACCGAACTGTCACACGCCAGCAGGACCCGCAGCAGCCAGTGGTGGTATCGCATCCTGCCGTCAGCAACATACGGACTGATTCAGGCAGTGCGGCTTCAGATACTGATACCCCAGCGACAGCCACCATTTCCACATCTTCCGGCGTAACCACTTCTCTTGATAACAGCACCATTATTTCATGGGATGACCTTGCGCAGGTTCGCGACAGTCTCAATGAGGCCATTGACCTTGAGATGGAGCGCGTTTCAGATGACGGACTTTACCAGGCGCTGGTCACCGTGCGCACTGACGTTAACCGCGATATCTCTGCTCGCCTGGAGCAGGTCGAACGCATGACGGAGCGCACACCTTCGCAGGTTACGCCCGCACTGGTGCTGGCCGCCGACTGGTACGACTCAGCATCTCGCGCCGGTGACATAACCGCGCGTAACGGCATACGCCATCCCGGTTTCGTACCGGTTCAGTCACTGAGGGTGCCGGTACGATGAACAACACAGTTATTTTGCGGGTGAACGGTCAGGAGTGGGGCGGCTGGACTTCGGTCAGAATTGCCGCCGGTATTGAGCGTATCGCTCGCGACTTCACCGTTGAGATTACCCGCAGCTGGCCCGGAGATACCGACCAGGCGAACCGCAGCAACCGGATTAAAAACGGTGACCTTGTGGAGGTTCTGATAGGTACCGACAAGGTGCTGACCGGTTATATTGAGGCGACACCAGTCCGGTATGACGCACGCAGCATCAGCGTGGGAATTTCCGGGCGCAGTAAAACCGCTGACCTTATCGACTGCTCAGCCACGCCTTCACAGTATGCCGGTCGTTCGCTGGCGCAGGTGGCCGCAGAACTGGCGAAGCCGTTCAGCATTACGGTGGTGGATGCGGGCGGCGCATCCGGTGCGCTTCAGGGAGTTCAGGCCGACCAGGGCGAAACGGTCATGGACGTGCTGAACAAGATGCTCGGACTGCAGCAGGCGCTGGCATATGACAACGCGCAGGGCAATCTGGTTATCGGTGGCATCGGCAGCCAGCAGGCGCATACTGCGCTGGTGTTGGGTGAAAACATTCTTTCCTGCGACACCGAAAAAAGCATACGGGACCGTTTCAGCGACTATCAGGTTTCCGGGCAGCGTAAGGGTAACGACGATGACTTTGGCGAGGCCACCACTACGGCTATTCGCTCAAAAACCATTGATGGCAGACTGAATCGTTACCGCCCGATGATTATCCGCCAGACCGGCAATGCCACCACGGCAACCTGCAGCGCACGCGCAGAATTTGAGATGCGCCAGCGTGCAGCGCGTACCGATGAGGTGACCTACACCGTGCAGGGCTGGCGACAGGGTGACGGCTCACTCTGGCTGCCTAACCTGCAGGTTATTGTCTTCGATCCAATCCTTGGTTTTAACAATCGCCAGATGGTGATCGCTGAGGTGACCTACCAGCAGGATGAAAACGGCACCGTGACCGAAATCCGCGTCGGGCCGCCGGATGCCTATCTTCCTGAACCAGCGAAGCCCGGCAAGCTTAAGAAAAAGAAAGAAGAGGATGATTTCTGATGGCTAATCCGATATCAGGTATGGGACGTGCGCTGTCAAACCTTCTGGCCCGCGCCGTGGTTCGCGGACTGAACACGGCTACAAAGTGCCAGATGCTTCAGGTTGAAATGGCTGGGGGCGAGGGGAAAAGCGATATAGAACACATGGAGCCTTATGGCTTTACCGCAGCGCCGCTTACCGGTGCAGAGGCCGTGGCCGCTTACTTTGACGGTGACCGATCTCACGGTGTGGTGCTGGTCGTCTCTGACCGTCGCTACCGCATTAAAGGGCTGAAGACTGGCGAAGTAGCGGTGTATGACGATCAGGGACAGTCGGTGACGCTGACCCGTGCAGGAATTGTTGTCAATGGCGCGGGTAAGCCGATCACCTTTACCAACGCGCCAAAGGCCCGGTTTGAAATGGACATCGAATCTACCGGTGAGATCAAAGATAAGTGCGACTCTTCCGGCCTGACCATGTCAGCCATGCGCATAGCCTATAACGGTCACTACCATAAAGAGAACGGCTCCGGCGGCGGTACTACCGACGCGACAGCGCAGAAAATGGTGGCGCCATGATTATTGTGATTAATGGCGTTCAGCGTGACGTGACGTGGCCGCCTGACCCTCTGACACGCGCTGTGATTATTTCCCTGTTCTCCTGGCGAAAGGCTGAGCCTGACGATAACCCCGAGCAAGATAGTGGGTGGTGGGGCGATAGTTTTCCAACCGTTCAGAACGACCGAATTGGGTCGCGCCTTTACCTCCTCAGCCGTCAGAAACTTACCAATAAAACACCACTGAAAGCCCGTGAATATATCAGCCAGGCTTTGCAATGGCTGGTGGATGACGGCGTGGCTGTTCGTGTGGATGTGAAGGCCGAGCGAACCGGCATTGATACGCTAAGCGCCTCGGTGGTAATCAGTCAGAAAGACGGCAACCGCACGGCATTTTCCTTTGACGATTTATGGAGTGACCTTAATGGCTGACAGTGGATTTACCCGCCCGACACTCCCTCAGTTAATTACCACCATCCGCAACGATATTCTTACCCGACTGGCTGCAGATTCAACGCTGGCGGCATTGCGCCGCACTGATGCCGAAGTGTATGGCCGGGTTCAGGCGGCAGCAGTGCACACCGTTTACGGTTATATCGATTATCTGGCGCGCAATCTCCTGCCAGACTTGGCAGATGAGGACTGGCTGACGCGACATGCCAACATGAAGCGATGCCCGCGCAAAGCGGCTACGGCAGCAACTGGATACGTGCGCTGGGACGTGGCTACGAACGGCATTACTATCCCGGCTGGCGTGACGATTCAGCGTGACGACCTGGCGTCCTTCACCACAACCGCGGCGGCCACGTCATCGGGGGGCGTGCTGCGCGTACCGGTAACCAGCGATACAGCCGGTAAAGCCGGTAACACCGATGACGGTCTTGCCATACGGCTGGTCAGCCCGATTACCGGCCTGACTTCCGCTGGTGTGGCGGACAGCATTCAGGGCGGTGCGAACGTTGAGGACGTAGAGGTGTGGCGGGCGCGAGTCATTGAGCGCTGGTACTGGACCCCGCAGGGCGGCGCAGACGGTGATTATGAGGTGTGGGCTAAAGAAGTGGCAGGCATTACCCGCGCCTGGACATACCGGCACTGGAGCGGGCGTGGAACAGTTGGTGTCATGGTGGCAAACAGCGATCTCGTAAACCCCATCCCCGATGCAGCTACAGTGTCCGCCGTGCAGGCTTACATTGAGCCTCGCGCACCGGTTGCAGGCGCTGACATTTACGTGTTTGCTGCATCCCCCCACGTTGTTGATTTTCAGATAAGACTAAACCCGGACACGAAAGAAGTCAGATACGCAGTGGAGGCCGAACTACGTTCAATGATGCTGCGTGATGGCGTGCCAGAAGGTGTGCTTAAACTTTCACGTATCAGCGAAGCAATCAGTATTGCAACGGGTGAGTACAGCCATACGCTGGTCAGTCCGGCGGCTGATGTTTCGATTGCAAAAGGTGAGGTCGGCGTAGTGGGGACTATTTCATGGACCTGACAGCTCAGTACCGCCAGATGCTTGGTGCGCTACTGCCTCGTGGCCCTGCGTGGGATGCAGACGATCTGCTGCTGACGGGATTTGCACCTTCACTGGCTGCAGTTCACGGTCGCGGCGACGCACTTATGCTTGAAACCGATCCCCGCTCTGTTACAGAACTGATTGATCGGTATGAACAGATTAGTGGACTGCCGGACAGCTGTGCGCCGCCCGGCGTTCAAACACTGCAGCAAAGGCGACAGAGGCTCGATGCAAAACTGAACCTGCCGGGGGGCATTAATGAGACATTTTATCTTTCTCAGCTCAGGGCGCTTGGCTATAACGATGTGACAATTACACGTTACAACAAAAGCCAGTTCACCTGCCTCTCTGACTGCACAGACTCTCTTTATAGCGATGAATGGCGTTATTACTGGCAGGTCAATATGCCTGTGACAACGCAGATAGCACCGATGACAGCAATCAGCAACTGCACGGATAGCCTCAGAACATGGGGAGACACCGTCGCAGAGTGTGTGCTCAATAAATTGGCCCCCTCTCATACCTACGTTATTTTCAGATATCCGGAGTAAACATGCATCGTATTGATACTTCTACCGCTCAGGTGGATAAATTTGGCGCGGGTAAAAATGGTTTTACCGGTGGGAATCCACAGACTGGGGAGTTACCCACGGCACTTGATGCCGATTTTTTTGATTCAGTTCAGGAAGAGATTGCCAACGTTATTGAATCGGCGGGGTTGTTTTTAGATAAAAGTAAAAATTCTCAACTGCTGGCGGCCATTAAAGCCTTAGTGAGTAGCGGAAGACTGCTGGCAGTTAAAACGATCCTCACATCAACCAATTACACTCCGAGCCCGGGAACTAAGTTTCTGAGAATTAAAGCAGTGGCCGGAGGTGGGGCAAGCGGAAGTGAGCCAGCCACCAGTACAGGTAATGGCGGAATGTCTCAGGGCGGATATTATGGGCAATATATTGATGTTTTAATACCGGTATCGTCATTCACTGCTCCGGTATCTATAGTTATTGGATCTGGAGGTGCGCCATCATCAGCGGGGCAGAACGCAGGAGGAACAGGAGGTGCCACATCATTTGGTGGCATTTTTAACCTTCCCGGTGGGCCTGGTGGAGTGTCAATGCCGCTATCAACAGGAGCGTCAGCAGCTGGAGCCAGTTTGTCTAGTCGTCCAATTACTTCAACAATCACTCCCGTCAATTCATCTGGGGGCATCACCAAAGCTAGCACAGTAATCCAGGTAGTTCCGGGTACAAACCTTGGGCAAATGCCGCTGCCATCACCTATAGAAGGTGGCTACTATGGGTCTGGTGGCATTGGGGTTCCTGCGACCACGTCCGCAGTTCAGGGAAACCCCGGGATTGCAGGCTTAATGATCATTGAGGAGTATGCATAATGACCACGAATCTTGCCATGATCGCAGATGATGACATTGAGGTTATGAATACAATCGTTGCAGAAAATGAAGAGTTTAAGATGTCGGGGTACTATTTTGTTCCAATCTCAGATAAGCCGTGCCAGATAGGGATGTTCTACAACAAAAAAGACGGTCGTTTTTATTTTGACAAGGGGTTTAAACTAACTTCAAACCCCGTAGAGGATCCGTCTCAAATTCCAGCTGAGCAAGGAGATTCAGAGTAGCTCATCCTGCTTTTCTCGCAGGAAGACAAAGGTTGGAGAGATGGAATGGTAATCACTCTCAACATTTGAAAAATCTTCAGGCGATATGAAGCGTAGTTTATATCCATCTTTCGATATGGCAGCTCTGTAAACGTATTGATGTGTGTGCCTGATAATTCCATAAAACTCTTCGAACTTATCACCCCAAAGCTCAGAAAATATTACTCTGGGCGGATGAGATTTTAAGGTCTTGCCAGCACCCATCAATGCGTCTTTTTCGGCACCTTCAATATCCATTTTCCAGATGTCATAACTTTCATTAATGCCATCAATGGTTATTTTAGGGACGCATATTTTCCTGGGTTCTTCATTGAAGATGTGCCTGAACATATTTACGCTTTCGATATCGTATGTAGAGCCCTGATTGTGAGCCTCTGAGACATAAATATCTATCAACCCTTCTTTATCAGATAAAGCAGCCTCCAAAGGCTTTATCTGATCGCAGCCAATATTTTTAATTCTGCTGTAAATTTCAGGTATAGGCTCGATTGCTGTAACTGATGATGCGCCGCTTTCAAGAAATAGCAGAGCTGTTAAACCGATGTTTGCACCTGCGTCTAACACCCGATCACCTTCTCGAACAAACTTACTGATGAGCATTCGGTCGATATCATACTGAGGATACTGGACATCAAGAACGGCGCAGGCGGCATAGCGTCTTTCATGGGGATTTGATAGGTCTAACTTAACTGGGAAGTTATTTATGCTTATATATGCACTCCCTGTGTTCTTAATGTTCCCTTCAATTTCAGTGTAATACATAAATAACCCTCTAATTAATCACGGCCAGATCGCCAACCAGCGATAGCAGCGTAAAGATTACCTTATCTTACCTCACATGCCCAATCGTAGTCGTTTGAAATCGTTGGCTGTCATTGCTGATCGACATGCATAAAAAATCCCCGCCGACGGGGTAGAGGGTATCGTTCCAGCCTGGGCAGGCTGAGCGTATAATTTGAGATTAGTCATCACCCGAAGCACGAGCCAAATAAAAACCATTTACAATCAGACCCTTTACAAATTTGTTCCCGCTCCGCCTTGATCAAAAGTACCGACCGATATTACTGTTTATCTATACAGTATTTGTGGGATTAGGATTAATTATGCCGCGCGACTATGAAATCAAGCATGCATTTATGAACGCTATGAGGCGAGAGCCGGGGCAGGGCGTTATTGTAACTACTCAGGACTTTGTCCATCAGCTGGAGTTGCTTAACTGGCATTTCAGCCTGCGGGAGGCTAACCAGTGGATAAAGACAAACACGGTGACGTTCCGCGATGCATCAACGCAGGAGGGTGAGGCTAAGACCTACCGACAGTTCAACCCGAACGGGGGTGTCTGATATGGGCTTTCCATCACCGGCCACAGATTACATTGAGCAGCGCCTTAATCTGAACAACATTCTGATGCCGAACCCGGCCAACATGATTCGTGTTGATACACCAGAAGGATTCGTGCTCGTTGATCGCTCGTTAGCTGCAAAGCCTGGCGACACTGTCGCGTTCCAGTTCGATGACTACCCGCAACTGGGAAAAGTATTCAGTTCAGGGATTATCACTCAGGACGGTGAGACGATTGATGGAGTAGGGCTAGATGGGATTATCGTTATAGGTAAGGTAACTGCTGAAATATTAACTGTGTACGAACCGTATGGACCAATTATTTAGAATGAAAAGAATTATATTTTTAAAAGCAGCTTTTCATGCTGCTTTTAGATTAAAAGAGCCGCGCATAAATCTTACGGCTTTCAGGGCTTGATGAGTGTTCTAATATGATTTATTTCATCATCATTGAATAAGTCTTTAATGTCATCATCAAGTTTAGATAAAACTTTCTCAATTAACTTTTTCTGTAACGTTTGGTGAGTTTTATCTTTTGTGGGAACTGTTAGTGCTCTCGTAACTAACTCTTTGATTTCCTTGATATCAACATACTCCTTGCAAATTAGCGTGTAACAAGCAAGGTTATAGAGTAGTACCGGGTTGCTATTGTCATTCTTTACTAGCTCTTTAATTATTTTAAGAGCTCCCTGTACGTCATTGATACGTTTTAGCACGAAGGCTTTAAGTACTAGGAATTTATCATAAAGCTTATAATTTGATTTCTTATCAATCAACTTCAAGCCTTCATTGATAAAAGAGATGGCATCATGATATTTCTTTTGAGATGCAAGCTTGTCTTCATCAGTGATCGGTTTTTGTTGACTATAGCGCTGAGCCGCTTCAACAGCATCTTTAGCTTTGATATAAAGAAGGTCAATCCTTAATTCAATATCGCGTTGTTTCAGTTCTTTATTTTCACGCTGTAATGAATCAATGTCATGTTTCGTTTCTTTACTTTCTTCATTAAGCACTTTCACTTCACTTTGAAGAACCTTATTTGCAATGTTATCAAGTAGCCCATATCCAAGGTAAGAAGCAATGCCAGCAAGAGAAATCAACATAAAAATTTGTTCAATAAAAACCGAAGGTGATTTATCACCTAAAGGTAGCAAGATAGATTCATAGTTTAGATGCAAAAATGATGCAATGAATGGCAGGCATATGAATGCGGAGCCAATCCCTATTGAATGAGAACTTAGTATTTTTAGATTTTTATCTTCTTCTGTAATGGAAATTTTACCTCGCCTTAGATTACTTCCTAAAATAGCGCCGGCTAGTATTATCAATACTAAAAAACCAAAATTAAGAAGCACTTCAACCGTAGGGTGTTTGATTAAAGAAAAATACGAGTTTTTATCCATTTTACCAGTATCTTAATTGAAGAAAGGGCGAGATTCGCCCTTTCTTTTTGTCCGGACCTAAAAGCTTAATTTAGAAATCCGGATGCTCGTCTGAGAATCGAAATTTCATAATCATGCTTACTCCTAATATGGTTAACTTAATGAACTCTATAAGAATGCTGTAGAAAGCATACAAGTTCACTATAGCCTGAGGCTTGCACTGGTGCAAGATTTATAGTAATTGAAAAAGGTGTCATCTGAATGCAAAGGTTAAGCAGGTCTGTAGAAAATGCCTTATAAAATAGAAGCTTGACAAGATGTGATGTCGGAAAAGTAGCTGTCTACTATAAGATTTTCTCTGAGATACCAATGCGTACATATATGTGTACTTTCTATTAGGTTGATTAATTTTAATTTTATGATTTTTAAGGTTTTTTTTATCTAGTTATGCATATCCATTTAACTAAGAGGACAGCGGCGCGCAGTATAACGCAAACAGGCCATGAGATTCACTACATCGCCGTCCGTTTGCTCATTCCGCCAGCAATCCCGGTTTTCTGCGCGCGCTAACGTTACGT
>Ga0308161_1000751_pt1 | contig 45426 bp, 46 predicted proteins | sample PhyFR2_FD_201034 | JGI IMG/M metagenome (GOLD analysis project Ga0308161, IMG submission 201034) | Phyllosphere microbial communities from UC Gill Tract Community Farm, Albany, California, United States - DLSLF.R2 | ecosystem: Host-associated > Plants > Phyllosphere > Unclassified | place: USA...
TGAACTCCACATCACCGCGCTTCCCGGACGGGATGTGCAACGACTTCGACCAGGTGGGCCGTTACCTGATGGTGCAGGGCGCACCCCAGACGGCCGGGCGGTTCCAGGCCGAGGTACGGATGTGGAAGGCCCCTCCCCCGGAAGTCAGCACCGAGGACTTCTACGAAACAGACCCGGCAAAACCGTACAAGCGCGGATTCTCCATCCAGTGTGTCTCCCCGCTCCCCATCACGTGGGCGGAGCACGTTGCCGCGCAGGGACACTGGGGTGCAGCGCTCCGGCGGTATATGAGCGACTACCCGCACTGGGCCTGCCTCGGCGCGCTCTGTGAATTCCTCCCCCTGGAAGGCAACAGGGTCACGCTCGCGGACGAAACGGACCGCCACGGCATCCCCGTGGCCCGCTTCAGCTACAGCCAGTGTGACAACGACCGGCAGCTGATGTCCGCAGCGCAGCAGGTCATGGAGCAGATCCTCACGGCAGCGGGAGCGGAGGAAGTCATCACCATCAACCGCTACGCGCACCTGGTGGGCGGTGCCCGGATGGCCGCCAGCGAGCAGGAAGGCGTGGTGGACCGGAACCTGCGCAGTTTCGCAATACCCAATTTGCTGGTCACCGATGGGAGCGTCCTGCCCACCCAGGGCAGCGCGAACCCGGCCCTGACCATCATGGCGCTGGCGGCCCGCGCCGCCCGCATCCTGGTCCAAGACGCCCGCAGGGGCGTCACGATGAGCACGAAGGAAGACTGATCATGGCAACTACAGTGGCCGACTACCTGCTCACCCGCCTGGGCCAGTGGGGCGTGGACAAGGTCTTCGGTTTCCCCGGAGACGGCATCAACGGCATCCTGGCCGCCTTCGGCAAGGCGGGCAACCAGCCGAAATTCATCCAGGCCAGGCACGAGGAGATGGCCGCGTTCGAGGCTGTGGGCTACGCGAAGTTCGACGGGCGCCCGGCCATTTGCATGGCCACCTCCGGCCCCGGCGCAATCCACCTCCTCAACGGGCTGTACGACGCCAAGCTGGACCATGTACCCGTCGTGGCCATCGTGGGACAGACCGCCCGCAGCGCCATGGGCGGGTCCTACCAACAGGAAGTCGACCTCCTGACCCTGTTCAAGGACGTCGCCTCGGATTATGTCCAGATGGTCACTGTTCCGGAGCAGTTGCCCAACGTCATCGACCGGGCCATCCGGATTGCAGAGGCGCAGCGGGCACCCACTGCCGTGATCATCCCCTCGGACGTCCAGGAGCTCGAATACGCCGCGCCCACGCACGAATTCAAGATGGTGCCCTCCAGCATCGGAACCCGCTGGCCCGACCTCCAGCCGGACAGCGAATCGATCCGCGGCGCCGCGCAACTCCTGAATGAGGGCTCCAAGGTGGCCATCCTCATTGGCCAGGGAGCCCGGGACGCGGCCGCCGAAGTCCGGGAAGTCGCCGAACTCCTGGGTGCCGGCGTGGCCAAGGCCCTGCTGGGCAAGGACTCACTGCCCGACGACCTGCCCTACGTCACGGGTTCCATCGGCCTGTTGGGAACGAGGCCCAGCTACGAGATGATGCGCGACTGCGACACCTTGTTGACGGTGGGATCCAGCTTCCCGTACACACAGTTCCTGCCCGAACCCGGACAGGCCCGCGGCGTGCAAATCGACGTGGACCCAAAGATGATCGGTCTTCGCTACACCAACGAGTTCAATATCGTGGCGGACGCCGGCACTGCTTTGCGGGCCCTGATCCCCCATCTGGACCGGAAGAAGGACCGGTCCTGGCAGGAAAGCCTGGAATCGTCCATCAGCCGCTGGTGGGAAACCATGCACGACGAGGCCATGGTCAGCGCTGATCCCGTGAACCCCATGCTGCTGTTTGCCGAGCTCTCCACCCGGCTTCCGGCCAACGCCATGCTCAGCGCCGACTCCGGGTCGTCAGCGAACTGGTACGCCCGGCAGCTGAAGTTCCGTGGAGAGGTCCGCGGCTCATTGTCGGGCAACCTGGCCACCATGGGCCCCGGTGTTCCATACGCCATCGGCGCGAAGTTCGCCCACCCGGGCCGCCCGGCAATCGCCTTCGCCGGTGACGGCGCCATGCAAATGAACGGGCTCGCCGAGTTGATCACCATCAAGCACTACTGGCACGAATGGGATGACCCCCGCCTGGTGGTGGCCGTCCTGCACAACAACGATCTCAACCAGGTCACCTGGGAAATGCGCGCCATGGGCGGCGTGCCCGCCTTCCGCGAATCCCAGGCGCTCCCGGACGTGGACTACGCCGGGTTCGCCGAAAGCCTGGGCCTGCAGGGCATCCACGTGGACAATCCCGACGACGTCGGCCCGGCCTGGGAGAAAGCCCTCGCCGCGGACAGGCCCACACTTTTGGACGTCCGCACCGACCCCAATATCCCGCCCATTCCGCCGCACGCCACCCTTGAACAGGCGCGGAAGACGGCCGAGGCCATAGTCAAGGGCGATGACAGCGCCTGGGGCGTGGTGAAGGAAGGCGTCAAGACCAAGATCCAGGAATTCCTGCCGCACAAGGAGGGCTGACCCATGGCCCGCGCAGGCACCGCACCAGCGGAGGCCGCCGTGACCGCCGTCCAGGCAGCGGCCTACATGGTGCCCACCGACGCCCCGGAAGCAGACGGCACCTACAGCTGGGACTCCACCACCATGGTGCTGGTCCAGGCAGCCGCCGGCGGTAAGACGGGTCTGGGCTGGACGTATGCGCCGGCCGCCACAGCGGACCTGGTGGAAGGGCTGCTGGGGCCGGCGGTCCAGGGCGTGGACGCCCTGGACGTTCCCGCCGCGGCGGCAGCGATGGCCCGGGCGGTGCGCAATCCCGGCAACACGGGACTCGCCTCCTACGCGGTCTCCGCCGTCGACTGCGCCCTGTGGGACCTGAAAGCCCGCCTTCTGGACCTGCCGCTGCACAAACTCCTTGGTGCCGTCAGGGACACGGTGGCGGTCTACGGCAGCGGCGGCTTCACCACGTATTCCGAGGACCAGCTGCGGGCCCAGCTGGAGGACTGGGCCCACGGCCAGCGCATTCCGCGGGTCAAGATCAAGATCGGCCAGGACTGCGGCACCAACGTGCCGCGCGACGTCGACCGCGTCCGCCAGGCGCGCGCCGCCGTCGGCCCCTGGACGGAACTGTTCGTGGACGCCAATGGCGCCTACACCGCCAAACAAGCGGTCCGCGTCATGCGCGAGGTTGTAGCGGAGAACGTGACGTGGTTCGAAGAACCCGTCTCCAGCGACCACCTGGCCGGGCTCCGGGAGGTGCGGGACGCCGTCGACGCTGACGTGGCCGCCGGCGAATACGGAACCGGGCTCCCCTACTTCCAGCGCCTGTGCGCCGCCGATGCCATCGACTGCCTCCAGGCGGACGTCAGCAGATGCGGCGGCATCACCGAATGGCTCCGCGTCGCCGCCGTCGCCGCAGCCCACGGCCTGGAAATTTCCGGCCACTGCGCACCCCACCTCAGCGCCGCCGTCGCCGCCGCCACCCCCAACTTCCGCCACCTCGAATGGTTCCACGACCACGTCCGCATCGAGAACCTCTTCTTTGAGGGCACCTTGGATCCGCAAGGCGGATGGGTACGGCCAGGAGATGGACCGGGCAACGGATTAGCTTTCCGCGCCGCTGATGCGGACCGCTACCGGGTGTGAGTGATGGCCAGTTGCAGCATGACGACAAGAGACAAGGGAACGCAGTGAACAGAAGGATTACCAGCATCGTTCGTACGACGGCAGGGGGTTCCTGATGCCGATGTGGCTGCAGGCCTGGATGTGGGGCACGATCGCCGGCGGTGCACTGGTGGTCGGGTGCGCCCTGGCATGGAAGTGGAAGATCCCCTCGAAAATCGTCTCTTCTGTCATGTCTTTCGGCGCCGGCGTGCTGATCTCTGCCCTCGCCTTTGAACTGGTGGAAGAAGCAGTCAACGGCGGCGGCCTGTGGCCCACCATCGGAGGCTTCGCCACCGGCGCCATGGTCTACGTCGCCGCCAACGCGCTCCTTGCCCTCAAAGGCGCCAAGCACCGCAAACGCTCCAACGGAAAGCAGCCCTCAGAGCAGCAGAAACCCGGCAGCGGGACTGCCATCGCCATCGGGGCCCTGCTGGACGGGATCCCGGAATCAGTGGTCCTCGGCGTGGGACTGGTCACTGCCGGCGCGGTCAGTCCGGCCATGCTGGCCGCCGTCTTCATCTCCAACGTCCCCGAAGGCCTTTCCAGCACGGCCGGCATGAAAAGAGCCGGCCGCAGCGCCAAATACGTCTTCGGAGTCTGGGTCGGTATCGCCGTCCTGTCCGGTATCGCGGCGTTGGTCGGCTTCCTGCTTCTGCAGGGCGCACCGAGCCAGGTCGTCGCCTTTATCACCGCCGTGGCCGCCGGCGCCATCCTGGCCATGCTGGCCGACACCATGATCCCCGAAGCCTTCGAAGAACACCACCTGCTCACCGGCCTCATCGCCGCCGCCGGATTCCTCGCCGCCTTCACGGTGGACCAGGTAGGCGGCTGAGCCGTAAGCCGAGGCCGACTACGACCGAAAGGATCTCCATGACAACCCATCCCGGTACCAACGACCCTGCAGACGCTGAACCCCTGCCCACCGACCCCACCGGACAGGACCCAACAGCCAAGGACCCAATGGCCGATGAGAAGCTGCACCTTCAGCTGGCCATCTTCGACGTCACACGACAGGCACAGGGCAAGGCACTGGACGACATCCAGGACATGCTGCGTTCGGCCTTCGCCGCCCATGGCGTCCAGCCCCCGCCGGACACCTGGCTGGAATCGGTCGCGTCCTCGGCCTTCTACGGCGAGCCATACATCATCGACTACCCAACAGCACTGGCCGCAGACAATGTGGCACCTGCCCCAAACACGGAAGTCCGGGAGCGGCTCGCCCACCGACGGGAGCTCCGGGAGGAAAAACTGCCACCCGGGATTTTTCCGGCCCCGTCCGAATGGGAGCTGTCCCCGGGTGAGGTCACCACGACCAGGACGGGAGCGCACCCGCTCCGCTTACCTGAAAAGCCCCGCTGGGCCCGTCCCGTCCTGATTGCAGCGGCCTTCCTCGGGGCACTGGCCGTAGCCCTTCTGGCAGGCCGCACCTCTGCCTCCCGCTCTTTGCAACCGGCCCAGCTCATCGAGGGTGCCGACAGGAAGGGAAACGATGCCTGAGATCAGTGATTATGCACTTGTCGGGGACCTGCACACGGCAGCGTTGATCAGTACCAGCGGATCGATTGACTGGTTGTGCCTGCCGAACTTCGACTCCCCTGCCTGCTTTGCGGCCCTGCTGGATACACCCGATGCCGGCCGATGGCTCCTGGCACCGGCAGGCGCGCAGAAGTGCACACGGAGGCGGTACCGCCCGGGCACCCTGATCCTCGAAACCGACTGGGAGACCGCCGGCGGCAGCGTCAGGGTCACCGACTTCATGCCCATCCGCGATGACGCCGCGGACATGGTCCGCATTGTCGAAGGGCTCAGCGGCAGCGTGCAGATGTACGGCGAGCTCTGCCTGCGCTTCGACTACGGGCACATCCTGCCCTGGGTGAGGCGCGCAGACCACGGCCTCACCGCGATCGCCGGCCCTGACGCTGCCTACCTCACCACGGAAGCGCCGCTGAAAGGCCGCGACATGCGCACGGTCAGCGAATTCACCGTGCGGGCCGGCGAAAAAGTACCCTTCGTTCTCCGTTGGCTACCCAGCAGCAGTCCCACGCCGCCGAAAACCGACGCCGCCAAGGCGTTGCAAACCACGGAGGACTTCTGGCGGGAATGGACGGGCCGCAGCAGGATGGAAGGAAAGTACAAGGACGCCGTCGAACGGTCACTGATCACCCTCAAAGGGCTCATCTACTCGCCCACGGGCGGGATCGTGGCCGCCCCCACCACTTCCCTGCCGGAGGACCCGGGAGGTGCCAGGAACTGGGATTACCGCTTCTGCTGGCTGCGGGATGCGACCCTGACGCTGCAGTCACTGCTCGCCGCCGGTTACGTCGACGAAGCGGCCGCTTGGCGTGAGTGGCTGCTGCGGGCGGTGGCCGGGGACCCATCCCAGCTCCAAATCATGTACGGGATCGACGGCACCCGCCGCCTGCCCGAAATTGAACTGCCATGGCTGTCCGGATTCGAAGGTTCCAAACCTGTCCGGACAGGGAACGCTGCGGCACCACAGCTGCAGTTGGACGTGTGGGGAGAGGTTCTGGACGGGCTATCCCTCACCCGCGCCGCCTCCCGTGACGGCAGCAGTGATGATTCCTGGGACATCCAGATTGCGCTCATGGAATTCCTTGAAGGCGCCTGGGATAAGCCCGACAACGGGCTCTGGGAAATGCGTGGCCCCCGCCGTCACAACACCCACTCCAAAGTCATGGCGTGGGTCGCTGCTGACCGCATGGTCAAAGGAATCCAGCAATATGGCCTGCCCGGCCCCGTAAAGCGGTGGTCCGCCCTGCGGGCGACCATCCACAAAGACGTCATGACCCATGGCTACGACAGCGAACGCAACACATTCGTCCAGTCCTACGGAAGCAAAGCGCTGGACGCCAGCCTCCTGCTGATCCCCCGCGTAGGATTCCTGCCCCACGACCACCCCCGCGTCATCGGAACCGTCGACGCCATCCAAGAGCACCTAACCGAAGACGGCTTCGTCCTGCGCTACCACCCCCAAGCCAGCAACGATGGGTTACCAGGAACCGAAGGCGTCTTCCTCGCCTGCTCCTTCTGGCTCGTCGATGCGCTGCTGGGAATAGGCCGCCGGCAGGAGGCTGAAGCACTCTTCGAACGCCTCCTCGACCTGAGGAACGACGTCGGTCTGCTCAGCGAAGAATGGGACCCCAAAAACCAGCGGCAACTGGGCAACACCCCGCAGGCCTTCAGCCACTTCCCCCTCATCCACTGCGCCCTGCAACTCCAACACGGCCGCTCAAGGCACAGCGACACGCCTCTACCCAGTCCCGAAGCCGCTAACTTGAGCCAGACCGGACGCGGAAACGGACGCTCTTGATGAGACCGGATGCAGTGGTTGTGGGCGCAGGGCCGAACGGACTGGCAGCTGCCGTGACGATGGCACGCGCCGGGCTGAAAGTTCAGTTGATCGAGGCAGCAGGCAAGATCGGGGGCGGAACAAGGACCTCGGAACTCACGCTGCCGGGGTTCCGGCACGATGTTTGCTCTGCTGTCCACCCCATGGCATTGGCGAGTCCGTTCTTTCAGGCCTTTGACCTGGAGGACCGGATTGACCTCATCGTGCCCGACATCTCTTATGCGCATGCAGTGGATGCCTTCAGGGCCGGAATCGCGTACCGCAGTCTCGGACGGACTGCCGAGGGCTTGGGCCGTGACGGGGAAGAATACCGCCGGCTTTTCCAGCCGCTCGTTGAACGTGCCGACGGCGTCACCGATCTCACCATGCACCAGCTGCTTCGCATCCCACGGCACCCGGTTGCTGCCATCCTCTATGCTGCGCGGACGGTAGAACAGGGTGGTCCGTGGTGGAATACGCGCTTCCGTGAGGAGACCGCACCGGCAATGATCACGGGCGTCGGCAGCCACTGCATCGGCCCCCTGCCAGGCCTGGCTACCAGCGGCACGGGAATGCTTCTTGTCGCGCACGCCCACGCCCGTGGCTGGCCGGTACCGGTCGGCGGATCCCAATCAATCGCCAACGCCATGGCAGATGACCTCCTGGAACATGGCGGTGACATTGTCCTCAACATCCCTGTCACTGGACTGGAGGAGTTCCGCGGCGCCTCCGGGCCGAAGGCCATCCTGCTGGACCTTTCTGCAGCGGGACTGGCGGAAGTAGCGGGAGCCGAGCTGCCGACCGGCTACCTGCGCAAGCTTGCCTCGTTCCGGTACGGCAACGCCGTCAGCAAGGTCGATTTCGCGCTCTCCGGCCCGGTGCCTTGGGCCAACCCTGACCTGATGAACGCACCCACCGTCCATCTGGGCGGGACCAGGGCTGAGATATCCCGGGCAGAAGCCGAGGTCGCCGCCGGGCGGCATCCTCAGCAGCCGTTTGTTCTGGCCTCCCAGCCTTCAACCCTGGACAGCAGCCGGGCGCCGGCCGGACAGCACGTGCTGTGGACCTACACCCACGTCCCTGCCGGTTCGACAGCGGACATGACTGAAGCCATCACCCGGAGGATCGAAGAGTTCGCGCCGAACTTCCGGGACACGGTCCTCGCCACCCACTCGATCACCGCTGAGCAGTACAGCAAATACAACCCCAACTACGTCGGAGGTGACTTCTCTGCCGGGGCCCTTACACCGCTGCAGCTGCTCAAACGCCCGGTGATCTCCCCGGACGCCTGGCAGACACCGGCAAAAGGTGTCTACCTCTGTTCATCCTCGACACCGCCCGGCCCCTCGGTCCACGGGCTATGCGGGTGGTACGCAGCCCGTTCTGCCCTTAAAAATGAATTCGGTCTGCCCGCACCTGATCTCGCTCCTAAAAAATCCAGGGAAAGCACCCAGAGCCCGGCGGACTCATATAAACCCGTGGGCGGAACCTCCACCGTGGATCAGGTCTAAACCAGAACCCGGCCCTTGGTCCCCGAACGCATGTGCTGGACGCGACATATGGCGGGAGATAAAATATGTATCTGATTAAGTTACCTCGCTGGTCGGAGGTATATGAGCTGGGCAGGGTGCCATGAATAAGGATACGGCGCAGGCGCGAGAACGTGAAGCGCTGGAGCAGACGCTGACAACATCGCGTGCCCTGCTGGGCATCGTTGCCCGCTCCTTGGCGGGAATCCCCGATTCGGTGTCCCTCCCCCAGTTCCGGGTCCTGGTGCTCCTGGCCTCTCGAGGCCCTGCGAGGATGGGTGACTTGGCACAACTGCTCGGAGTCCACCAGTCGAGTTTCAGCAGGACCGCCGACCGGATGGAGGCGGCCGGCCTGATCATCCGGGAGCAAAGCCCCGGAAGCCGCAGGGAGGTGCTGGTGTCTCCGACAAAAGATGGGCTTCGGGTTGTTGAAGAAGTTACAGAGGCCCGGCGTCGCGACATCGCAGCTGTCCTGACCCGTCTGACGCCGTCCGACCAGGATAGAGTGGCGGCCGCCTTCGCGCTGTTCGCCGAGGCTGCGGGAGAGCCTACTGCCGCTGAGAACCTGGTGCTGGGGATGTAGTCCGGCTTCGACTTCCGGCACGCGCCGGGACGGTGAGGAGGGAGTGGACAATGTGGGATGACCTGTCGGTGACGCCCATGCAGGGTGTGTTGGTCATTCTGTCCACCGCCGGGATTTACCTGGCCTTCGTAGCCTTAGTCCGGTTGCTCGGGCAGCGGGCTTTGGCACGGATGTCCAGTTCTGATCTCGCCACGGTCGTAGCCCTGGGTGCTGTGTTGGGGCGCGCCGCGCCGGGCTACACCCCCACCCTCAGCGCTGGCTTGCTTGCTTTGGCAACCTTGTTCGCTATGCAGGCGCTGGCAGGGCAGCTCCAGCGATGGAACCGTTCCTCGAGCCTGCTGAACAACCCGCCCATCCTCCTCATGTCAGGCAGCGAAGTTCTGCGCTCAAATCTGAAGCGAACACACCTTGTGGAAGAGGAGCTGTGGCCAAAGCTGCGCCTCGCCGGAATCAGGAACCGGAGCGAGGTCGCCTGCGTGATCCTGGAGCCCACAGGTGAGATCAGCGTGATCAAACGCGGCGCACCGCTGGAGCACGAACTCCTCGCCAATGTCCGCGGGGTGGAGCGCCTTGACACTGTCCTCTTTGAGACCGGCACCACTCCTTTTGACTCCGGAAACGGCAAGGGGCAGGAAAGTCAATGAAAGGGCTGCCGCAACAGTCCCAGGGCAACTTGGACAAGACAGCAAGAAAGAGGGTCAGGAGTAGGGCCTGCACCGCTTGGGCGGATGCCTCCATCTATGAGGACGAGGAAGCTGACCTAACGAAGCGCGTCGGAACGCCCTCTACCGAAGTCTTGGCCTCTTACCGGCTCACCCTTCACCCAGACGACCCGGACCGGACTGGATGCTGCGTGAGAACGCTGCAAAGGAACTGTCACCCACTCTAGAAGGAACAAAACTGATGGAAGCAACGGCGCTACACCCGCACATTCAAGTCCGCCCCGAAAGGATGGGAGGCATCATGAGGCCCATGAAAAACCGTGACACTTCCGCAAGCGATCCAGACGTACGAAGGATGCTGGTCTCCCACAGGCACTGCGGTGAGCTCATGCACGAGATACCGGCCGTGGACGAATCAGCTCCGCAGGCCAATCCGGACGGTCCTGTAGTTACTTACCAATGCGAATGCGGCTTTGCTTTTGAGCAACGAGAGAACCAGCCGGGGCCAAAGGAACAGCCGTGAAAGTCATTGTGGTGGGAGCAGGCATCGCAGGCTTGGTCGCCGCACGGCAATTCGGGCTGGCCGGCTGGGATGTCCTCGTGCTCGAAAAATCATCCACGCCCCGCCCTGAGGGCTACATGATGGACTTCTTCGGCGCAGGGGTGGAAGCAGCCGAACAAATCGGCCTCTACCCGCGCCTCGCAGCCGTCGGATACAAGATCGACGCAGCTGACTACGTTGACCTGAAAGGACGCCCTACCTGCAGCATCAGCTACGAACGGTTCTCCCGACTGGCAGGCGGCAAGGTCCTTAGCCTGCTTAGGCCAGACATGGAGCAGGCGGCACGGGAAGCGCTGCTCCAAGACGTTCCCAGTGGCAGGATCCAACTCCGCTACGGGGCACAGGTGACCGGCGCGGGAACCGACGACCAAGGCGCGTACGTCCGGGTCCAGAGAACTCCTCCAGAGACCATCGCTGCCGACCTCCTCATCGGCGCCGACGGCGTCCACTCAGAGATTCGGGCACAACTGTTCGGTCCTGAAAAGCAGTACCTTCGGCCGCTGGGAATGCGTGCGGCAGCCTTCATCGTCCACGACGCGGAACTGAACGCAGCCTTCGGAAACCGTTTTGTGCTCACCGATACGATCGATCGTATGGCCGGCCTATACGGCCTTCGAGGAGACTCGGTTGCTGCTTTCCTGGTCTACCGTGACGCAGGCGCTACTGGTGCCAGCAGCGATGGCAGCTTGCCCCGCATTCGTGACCGGCTCCGCATTGAATTTGCCGACACAGGTGAAGCAGTGCAGCGCGTTCTCCAGTTGTGCCCTGACGATCCCTACGATGACCTCGTCGCCCAGATTGTCATGCCGACATGGCACAAAGGACGCGTCGTTCTCATCGGAGATTCCAGTGGCGCCGTGTCACTGTTGGCAGGGCAAGGCGGATCTCTGGCAGTCGCCGGTGCCACACTCCTGGCAAATATGCTTACCACAGCCTCAGCTGAAGACATCGCATCTTCTCTTGAGCGCTTCGAGCAGCAATGGAAGCCCACGGTGGAGGCCGCACAAATTTCAGGGCGACGAACCGCTGCTTCATTCCTTCCGGCCAGCCGCTTCGGGCGCCTCCTGCGGCGTTGGATCATCCGGGCAACGCAGTTACCAGGAATCGACAGAGTCATCGCCCATCAGATCCTGCGGACCGTTGCAAAATAGCCGGCGCTTACGCCTCACCCAACATGTCGGGGAAATTCTCCTACCCAAGGTGGTCCAGGTCCTGATCCTCAGGAAAACCGCGCACCCCCCGTAAGGCTGTGCCGTTGCCGAGTTTGCTCTTGGGAATGACGCTGAGGGTTCCGTTTGTTTCAAGGACGACCGCCGCGATGTCGGACAGGTCGCCGGAACCAGTACCGCGGACCGCCTCGAGAACCTCAGATTCGGTCAGCCTGTTCCGCCGCAGCTCCGCATGTTGAAGCTGCCCGGAAATCACCAGAGCCGCGGGCCCGGATGTGACAGCCGCTCTGGTTCCCGGTATGTGCGTTGAGGCCCAGGCCACGATGAATTGGAGGCCTACTAGGAGCACCAGGGCCGCCATGCCTTCGAGGAAGGAGACGGCCGAGCTGAGCAGGATCGTTGCAAGGGTGGACCCTATGGCAACGGTGACGACGAAATCGAAGGCATTCAGCTGTCCAAGGGTTCTCTTACCCGAAACCCGCAGTACCAGCACTAGAGCCACATAGGAAACGGTACCGATGATCAGGACACGAAGGACATCTGCTCAAGTATCGAACCACATACGTCAGTACTCCTTTGCTGAGGGAACGTCCCGCCAACAGCAGCCATAAGTAGCGCCGAAAACAGTAGGCTTATGGTTCCTGCCACAGGCGGCAGTGGTGCAGGTCCCACCGTGGCCAGACTGGTCCTTGCCATCTGTGAAAGGAACATCATGACAAACGTACCCCCAGCGTGGAGGCAGCAGTGGCGCTGAATGGGCGGGGCGCGTACTGGCTTGATGAGGTAAGGGCCCGCCTGTGGCCGCTTCCGGCGTTTGCAGTTGCCTTGGCGGTAGGGCTGGGTATCGGCTTGCCGGCGATCGACTCCGCTGTCGATCGTCAATTGCCGGACAGCGTGTCGGTGATCCTGTTCAGCGGCGGTCCTGACGCGGCAAGGGCCGTCCTGCAGGCGATCTCCGGCTCGCTCATCACGGTCACGTCGCTCACGTTCTCACTGACTGTCGTCACGCTGCAACTGGCCAGCAGCCAATTTTCCCCCCGCTTGTTGCGCACTTTCGCATCCGATCGCTTCGTCCACGGGACACTCGCGCTTTTTCTGGCTTCGTTTGCCTTTGCTCTAACAGTCCTGCGCAGTGTGCGGGACAGTGCGAACGGAAACACGGCGTTCGTCCCCGAGATTTCGGTCACTGTCGCATTGGTAATGGCCATCGCCAGCGTTGTTGGCCTGGTGCTCTTCCTAGCACACCTCACCAGGGAAATCCGGGTGGAAACCATGATGCGCCGAGTCCACGCCGAAACCGAGGAAACCATCGACCGCGTCTTTCCCAAGGACCGCCCCACCAAGGGAGTCAGTCCCGGCGCCCCACCCGACAGCCTCCCCATCAAATCCAGGTCCTCGGGCTTCCTGACATCATGTAACGAAGACGCGCTCCTCCAACTGGCGAAGGATTGCCATGCAGTCCTCAGAATCGATCAGGGACCGGGCGGCTCACTGGTCGACGGCGTTCCATTCGCTACAGCCTGGCCTGTAGAACCTGGTGCGACTTTCACCTCAGAGACGTCAGAGAAGCTGGAGCACGGGACCAACGCCGCCGTTACCACCGACTTTGAGCGCACCAACACGCAGGATGTCGCCTACGGATTCCGGCAGCTGGTCGACGTCGCGGTCCGGGCGCTGTCACCGGGCATCAACGACCCCACCACGGCAGTGCACGTCATGGGGCACCTCTCCGCACTCCTATGCCGGCTTGCCACCAGAGACCCCGGACCCAAGCACCTCACTGACGATGACGGACGCATCCGGCTGGTGCTGACCCTTCCGACGCTCCGGGAACTGCTGGACCTGGCGATGAACCAGCCCCGGCACTACGGTGCCACAGACCCGGCGGTAGCGAACCGCCTCCTTGAACTCCTTGATGAGCTCACCTGGTGCGACCCCTATGGGCGGAACCGGGAAGCGATCCTTGATCACCTGGACCGGCTGCGCATCGCGATCAGCGCAGCCGACTACTCAGGCACAGAACGGCGAAGCATGCTGACTCGAGCCGACGCCATACAATCCCGGCAGACCGCTCCCGGCACCTACTGACCGCCCATGCCCTATTAGAGAAGAGGACTCAAACGATGGCAGCAGGGCACGAACCAGTGCAGGGACAGGACTCAGACCACCACCATTGGATGGGGGTACAACGGGTTGTCAGCCTGAGAGGACAACACAGGCTCTACATCAGCGCCTTGCTCCTGGCCCTGGTCGGGACGGCCCTTTTTGCGCTCACCATGGCCAGCGTCGTTCAGGACACATGGCTGGCCGGGGCGGACGAGCCTGTACGTAACTGGCTGCTGACCCTCCGCACCCCGGTATTCACCGCCATGATGACTCCCATTGCCTTCATCTTCGGACCTGTCGCCATGCCCATTACTGTTCTTGTCGTCACCCTTACCTGGGCGCTCATCGCCCAAAATGCCTGGCGGCCCCTGATGCTGGCTGGGGCGATGCTGGCCGGCGTCGTCATCTCCCAGATCATCCTGCCGATCGTGCAACGGCCGCGCCCACCGGCTCAGGCCATGTTGCTCGGCCCGGACGGCAGCTACTCCTTTCCCTCCGGCCACGTCCTCGGCGCCTGCGATTTCTTGCTGGTTACTGCGTTCCTGGTCCTGTCACGGCGGAAAACACCCCTCCTCACGTCCGCGATATGCCTGGCCGCTGTCCTCGGCATCAGCCTTGTCACAATCAGCAGGCTTTACCTTGGCTACCACTGGCTCACCGATGCCATCGCATCCATGTCCCTGTCGCTCGTGATACTCGGAAGCACCATCGCGACCGACACCCGTCATACGACCTACAGTCCCGGGTCCAAACCGAAGGCGGAGCAGCATAGCTTCAGGTACGGTCACGTGGTTCAACGCCGAAAAGGCCTACGGGCTTATCTCTCCCGACGACGGCAGTAAAGACATCTTCGCCCATCACTCAGCCATCGTCGGCCGCGGCTACCGGACACTCGCAGAGGCCCAAAAGATCAGATCCGAAGTGGAGCACGGTGCCAAGGGTCTGCAGCACAAAACATCCAGGTCGCCTAGACGCCACGAATGCGATGCACCCGTCCCCCTGTCTGCGCCGATTCTGCGCAGGGAACCCTGGCAGCGAGTTTAGGCCTCAACGCCCACGAGGACGACACCCAGAGTTGCAGGGCTGTCCCTGGGGTTCCGCCAGGCGTGCCTGGTGCCGTTCTGCACCACGACGTCGTTCTCGTTCAAAGTCACTTCCCCGGTATCCGTCTCAAGTACAACCTGCCCGTTGGCAACCCAAACATAATCGGCCGTTTGAGTGCGCTGGAAGCCCGGAGTATCCGACTCCATGCGTTCGGCGATACCTACCGCGTGCTCGGCGAACTCTTGGCCGACGAGAACCGGATCGTACTCGGCAGAGAAGTACACCGAGCCTGGCGGCAGCGTCAGCATCATGAACACCGTTCCGCCGGGGTCAGGGTGCGTTGATCTGGTCGTCAGAGCGGCATCCTCCCCCTTCTTGGGGATCTTGCTTCCGGGGTTGTTCCCCAAAGCACTGATGTCGCAAATCCGGGCGTGTGCTGGAGGGAGTAAGCTCCGGGTTGGTCATAATCGGGGGTGATGCCGGTCTTTACGTCTTCTCCATTAACGACGATTCGCTTTGGAGTACACCCAAACGTGACGTCAGGGCAGCGGCGAAAAGTGCGTCAAAATAGGGTCCGAAAGGCTGTTCCTGCACATGCCAACTGTTGAGTCTTAGAGTCCTACCTGACAACCAGCTCGGAGGCGCCGACGACGGCAGCCCGAAGCACAGAGTTATGCTCAACGAGGCCGGAGACGTCGAAAATGCCTTCCTTGCTTGCCTCGCGAAGCCGGTGGAGCGGGGCGTGCTGGAGGTGATGCCAAGATATTCATATGAAGTCTCGCCTCTTCGACCTCAACTCCATCTGGCAGTTCCCCGCCTCGCCCGAAGAGGTGTGGGCCGTCATTGCAGACACCGATATGAGTTGGCCCCATTGGTGGCCGCACTGCACCTTCGCTGCGCCATTGGAGCGAACCGAAGCCGCGAGCGAAGCCCCGGAGGAAATCCTGAAGGCCACCACGGCCCACCTGAACTTCAAGGCGTTCCTGGGTTACACGCTCACCATCACCATCCACCCTACAAAGGTCTCCGCGCCTCGTGAGATAGAGTTCGACGCCGGCGGTCACTTGCAGGGCACGGGCCGAGTAACCCTTGTCCCCCAAGAACAGGGCAAGACGACCCGTATGGACATAGAGTGGCGCGTGCGGCCTACCCAGCGCTGGATGAACGTACTGACACCGATTGCCGCTCCGGCCTTCGTAGCAGCACATGCCTTGATGATGCGGCAGGGGGAAAAGGGCTTGCAGCGAGCACTGGCCAATAGCCGGGCCAAGAGACCTGCGTAGACCCGTCTACATTCGGCTAGCCAGGTGAGGACAACAGTTCTACGATGTAAGCAAGTTAGCGGAGCTGGGGAGCCTTAGCAGCCCACAGTTCGAGCGTGCAATAGCAGGCACTAAGAACGGGGGCAACGGTGAACCTTCATCCCACCCTTGCCGACAGCCTCCTCCGCCAGGAGACCCCTTCCCCGAACGACTGGGAAGCCACCTTCCGCACCATGGTCCTTTACGACCTGGCAGCGGATATGGAGCTTGGCTTCTTCCTCTCGTACTACCGGAATTTTGCTATCCCAAGCATCGCGGCCACTCTCTACCGGAATGGTGAAATCCAAAAGCGTCCCATGAAGCGCTCCTACGACACCGCGATCGTCATCTACGAGCTCATCGCAACCGGCCTCGACAGCGACCGCGGGCAGCACATGGTCGCCCTGCTCAACCGCGCTCACCGCAACGTCCCCGGCAGTCCAGACGATTACCTCTACGTCCTCCTGACCCTCCTGGTCGTCCCGATCCGCTGGGCCCAGCGTCATGCCTGGCGCCAGCCCACAGAAGCAGAACTGGCCGCTGCCTCCCGCTTCTTCGCTGAGCTGGGTTCCCGCATGAACATACAAGGCATGCCGAAGTCCTATGCCCAAGCGGAGCGATTCTTCGACCAATACGAGGCAACGCATGTCTCTTCCTCGGCTGAAGGCCAAAAGCTGATGGACGCGACCGTGCAAGTCTTCCAGAGCCGTCTGCCGCTTCCTCTACGACCTTTCGCAGCGCGCCTGGTCAGCGTGATGCTGGCTGACCACCGCCTCGTGGACGCACTCGGGCTCCCCGGCACCGGTCAAATCTCCCAGGCCGTCCTGGAAAGCATGCTGGCCATCCGCAACAGCCTCCGCAGACGTCTGCCTCTGAACCGAAAGCCCCATTTCACGCCAGGAAAGGCCGGCTCGTCTTTGTACCCGGGCGGCTACTCGCTCGACCAAATCGGCCCCATCAATATTCCCGCCCCCTCAACCTTCCGAAGCAATGAACTATCGTGAAGCTCGAAAACTAGCCCGCAAGGCGGAGCAAGGCTTCGGCTTGCCCAAAGCGCCAACGCTTCAGGTCATCCGAGACCAACTGGAACGGCAAAGAAACCGTCCCATCATTGTCGACGAGTTGCCCGGCTTATCCGGATCGGGACTCTGCGGCCTCTGGCTCATCTGCGCAGACCAGGACATCGTCTTGCACGCCCCCGTGAAGTCGGCCTGGCACCGTCAGCAGATCGTCCTTCACGAGTTCAGCCACATGATTCTCTGTCATGATCTCCAGGACAGTAATGCGGATCTCGCCGCCACCTTCCTGCCTAACCTGAGCCAGGACGTACTCCGCGTGCTCGGACGCAGCAGCTACACGGACGGCGCAGAACTCATGGCTGAAGTCTTGGCCGACCAGCTCGCTACTCGGATCATCAACAGCGACGTCGATGCCATGCCTGAGCCCTTGGCATTTCGACAAGTGTTCGGCTGATGGAAGCGGTCCCTGCCGCCGCACTCTGGGTCCTGACTGTTCTCAGGCTTCCAACAGCGCTCGATGCTCACCGCGGAAGCGTCTTCCGCGCCACTATTTTCGCTGCGATCGCCTGCACCCTATATGTCCCAGTGGTCTACTACACCGTCGATCCATTGCTTGGCGGACACAACCGCGTCGGGCTGGCTACCCTCTTGTCCTTGCTCCTGGGGTTCTGGCAGTTTCGCACAGCGATTCTGCTGGCAGCGGTAACAGATACAGAAGTACGACGGCGGCAGCTCGTCTTGGGCAGATTCGCTGCTGCCGCCGTGTGCACCGCAGTGACGGCCGGGTTTCTCGCCAGCCGCGTGGATGGCACCGATCCCAACTTGCCGCTGACCTACTCTGACCAGCCCGGGATGGCAGTCTTCCTCTGGACAGGGTCCGCTTTCATCATGTGGGTCTGCCTCGACATAGCCCGGGTCTGCCGCAGCAACGTCCCCCACATGCACGCACCGGCCTTCCGGTCGGCTTTTTCCCTCATCGCGGGGGGATGCGTCCTCTTCGCACTTGTCCTGCTGGACCGGCTGATCTATGGCGCTGTGATTGCAGCTGAAGGCGCCGACAGTCAAACAGCTGCCGCACTGACAGGCTTCTACTGGATCGGAGAGACGGCTGCTGTGCTCCTGGTCAGTCTTGGACTACTTCTCCCCCGCATGGCGGGACGCCTCCGGCAGGGCATCTTCGCGCTGCGGGCAAGGCTACTTCTCATGCAGATCAAGCCAATTTGGAATGACGTTACAAGTTGCCAGCGTGAGCTGGTCCTGCAGAACCACCGCCCCCCTTTGCTCGTGTTCTTCTCCCGCCACGCGGAAGCCCAGCTTCACCGGCATTTAGTCGAAATCCTAGACTGTGAATTGGCGAGTCCCCTAGCGCGCGAGCGCCTCAACGAACACCACTTGTCGGTAGTCGAACGCGCCGAGCTCTTACTCGAGAGCCGCTCCACTCCCCACCTTCCTCGTTAGAATCCAGCCCTCACACCTCTGGCATCCAAGGCGCCAGCGTTAGATGCTGTCACGGCCAGTCATGTCGCCCCGCTGAGCCTCGCTGATGAATCAACGTGAACCAGAAGAATTGCGAAGAGTGCCGTACCACTTTCGAAGCGACGCGGAGGAGCCACCGGTTCTGCTCCCAACGTTGCGCGAGCAGGCACCGGAGTCGTCGCCACCGAGCCACAATTCGACCTTCTACAGTGCCGGCAACAACTTTGAGCTCGCCGCACCTCAAAGCGCAGTTGCAGGCTACGAAGCGTCGTCTGGAGTCCGAGAGGATATCCTGCGACCGCCAACGCCAAGTGGTTCAGTCCAAGCTCCGCTCTCAAGCCGCAGAGATCGACCGGCTCGAAGCCGAGAGTTCGGAACAGCGGCTGAGCATCAACCTCCTCCAGTCGGAGGTCGCACGCCTTAAACGAGCTCAACGGACTAATGTGCAGGACCTGGCGCACACCGCGGCCTTGCTTGTCTCAATCTCCCGCGCCAAGGGAGTGGCTCTTGACGTCCGAACCTTGGACATCCTCCGCCGGCGGGGTTGGGATCCAAGCAAACAGCAGTCAGGGGCACCTCGACTGTGACCATGTCTATCGCGCGTCTGTCTGCCCAGTCGGGTCTGCGCTACCTGTTCAAGACGACGATGATGGACGACGTATCCGTTTCTCCCTCGGACTCAACCTCGTATTACATGAAAGCGGGCACACCCCAGGGCTGCTGGATTGGCGGCGGGTTAGACGGCATTAGTAAGACGCCAGGTGACGTCATCACGGAATCCGACGCAAGAGCGGTTTTCGACTTTGCGGTACATCCGCAGACCGGCACTCCCCTGGGCCGGCCGCACGCCCAACCTGCCGCTGTCGAGAACATGACCGGCCAATCAGCTCAACGGAACGCGGTCGTTGGCTTCGACCTGACGTTCAGTGTCCCAAAGTCGGTGTCGGTACTCTGGGCTCTGAGCCCCCGCAGCAAGCAACAGCAGATCCTGAGAACCCATCACGAAGCGGTGGAGGCAACCCTTGCATGGCTGGAAATGAACGTCATCCACACAAGGGCCGGCCGTAACGGCGTTGCCCACGTCCGCACGCGCGGCGCTGTTGCCGCAGCCTTCGACCACTGGGAATCACGCACCGGCGATCCGCAGCTCCACACCCATCTGGTTATCGCCAACCGCACACAACGGGTCACAGACGGAGCATGGGTCACTCTCGACTCCCGCGCTCTCTATAAAGCGGTCGTCGCGGCGAGCGAACACTACAACGGACTCCTGTTCGACGCCCTCCAACGAAATCTCGGGTGCGACCCCGAGATGCGCACTCCCCTCACCGCAACCCGCAACCCCAGCCAGCAGCTCACTGGAATCGACGAAAGACTCATCCGCGAATTCTCCAATCGCTCCCGCCTCATTGATTTGGAAACTGATCGGCTCGTGGCTTCATGGACCGTAGAACACGGCCATCCCCCAACCACCACGACAACCATCAAGCTCCGCCAGCAGGCAACTCTTACAACACGCCTACCGAAGGCCGAGACCCCCACCCCACTGCACCAGCTCTCTGAACAATGGCAGGCTCGAGCAATTGCCAAAGGTTTTCAGCCATCTGACGTCCTCGCCCAAACAATCAGCCGCTCCCGCGTCGCCCCGTTTGCCTTCCCGGACTTCGCTCCCGACTGGACCTCCGCCGTCGCTACCGTGGTCAGGGAGCGGGTCGCTGGAAAGCGCTCAACTTGGAACCGCTGGAACCTGCTCGCCGAAGCGGAAAGAGTCTGCGCCCAAATCCGCTGCCGCACGCCCTCAGACCGGGCCGCCCTCATAGACGCAGTCGCCACCGCTGCCGAACAACAATCAGTGGCGTTGAACGACTACCGCTATTGCCTTCCATCGGACGCTGGCCCGGACCTGCAGCTCAATCACCGGAGCGTTTTCGACTTCCATGGGTCACGCCTCTACACAGACGCTTCAACACTCGCTTGCGAGGACGTCATCATGACAGCAAGGAAGGACGATGGCGGCCCGGCGGTCCGCCCAGAAATCATCATGGAGTCCCTGGACAGAGGCCGCCCGCTGCAGGTCTCGAGGCTGCATACCGATCAGCGGGCCGCCGTTGCCGACGTCGTCCTCAGCGGAAACCGACTGGACGCCATCGTCGGCCCGGCGGGAACGGGAAAAACCACCACGTTAGGCGCGGTGAAGGCGCTTTGGGAGGCAGAGCATGGGGCAGGCAGTGTCATCGGGCTGGCCCCGGCTGCGGCGAGCGCAGAGGTGCTGGGCCAGGAACTTCGTATGGTCACCGAGAACGTGACCAAATGGCTGCACGAGTCGATGGGACATGGTGCGGCCGCGCGGGCTGAGCGCTTCTTCCATATCCAAGGGCTCCTGACTTCGTCCAAGTACAGCGACCGCCGCAGCGTTACATTCGCACAGCAGGCTGCCCGGCTAGCCGCAACCCAACAGCGCTGGTGCTTCCACCCGAATCAGCTCGTCATCATTGACGAAGCGTCCATGGTGTCCACCTTTCAGCTTGCTGCACTTGTGCAACAAGCAAAGGAAGCCGGCGCGAAAATTCTCCTGGTAGGAGACCCAGGCCAGTTGGACGCAATCGACGCCGGCGGCGTCCTCGGCTGGCTGGACCGTCAAGGGCTCACCACCCGCCTCAGCACTATTTGGCGATTCCACGATGAGTGGGAGCGGGCCTCGTCCCTCAAGCTGCGGGCAGGAGACTACTCGGCGATCGAGGACTACGAGCAGCATCTGCGGATCCGCCACGGCTCCTACCTAAGCATGCTGGACGAGGCGTATCTTGCGTGGCGGGCCGACAGGCGCGCCGGTAAGTCTTCCATACTGATTGCCGCAGACAACGAGACGGTCAGCATGCTGAACGAGCGGGCCCGAGCAGACCGGGTGGCCCAGGGAGTTGTGGATGCAGAGCTGGCAGCTCAACTCGCCGACGGCTTGCAGGCCGGTTCCGGTGACACCATCATCGCCCGCGGCAACAATCGCCGGCTCATTGACAGCGAAGGTGAATTTGTCCGAAACGGGACGCTGTTCGACGTCAGAGCGGTCAACAGGCACGACGGCTCAGTTCTCGCAGTGCGGCGGGAGACTGGGGCGAGCGTCGTACTCCCCCGGGCCTATCTTGAGACGTCCGTTGAGCTCGGCTACGCGACTACCGCCCACCGGTCCCAAGGCCTTACGGTCGATACCGGGCACACAGTGGTTACCCAAGGACGGTTGACCCGCGAGCTGCTCTACGTGAGCCTGACGCGCGGCCGGTCCGGGAACGCAGCATATGTCAGCGAGGGCAACGACTCAGAACACCAAGCCATCGACCCCTCGCTGCACCTGTCGTGGCGCGGCATTCTCGGTGAGATATTGGCCGCAGAAGGTGCCGAGCGGACTGCCCACGAGGTCCGCGAAGCAGAGAGCAGGAAGGCGGACAACCTTGAACGGCTGTATGCCGAGTACGATTACCTCGCGCAGATTGCTGCCGGTGAGGACCTCAGACGCTGTCTGGGAAAGCGTGCCCCGCTCGCAGTGCAGGAACTAAGCGCGTCACCGTCGTGGGGCGCTGCAGTTGCCGCCTGGCGAAGAGCTACAGCGGTCGGCCGTCACGGTGCAGAGCGCGTCATGGAGCAGACCGTGCAGGACAGCCATTCAGTGCACGACCCGATGGCCCTCCTTAGCGCGCGGCTTCGTCGCTATGCAAAAGGAACACCGACGACGGCGGTAGACCCTTTGCGCGAATCGTTCCCTGTGCTGGGACCCGAGTTGGCAGACATGATCGTCCAAGTCTGCGAACGCGTCCGGCAAAGGATGGAATCCGTCACCTGGGCTGCCCTGACGCAGGATGCTCCGTGGAAGGACGAGCTGACTGCCGCCGTGGGTGCGACAGAATCCTTGGGCGGACTGATTCGCGACGTTGCCCTGTTCAGGGACAGATGGGGAATCTACGATTCCCACCTGCCATTGGGGACTCCCCCGGCGGACTACGAGTGGGAACAGCTGGGCCAGCGGGAAAGACTCCAGGAAGCAATTGAGAGCGCCAGAAGCTGTCAGGCTGCCCCTCATCCAGAGATGAGTCCACCCGATATGCATCGATCCCAGCAAGTCGTCCTTACGAGTTCAGGCTGGCAGATCTAAGCTGATGTAGAGGCAAAACATTGGTCGTGAACCCAGCGGTGAAACCGAGAGTTGCGACAGCCGGGTTGGTACTGGCCAGCGTGGCTGTTCTATCCGCGGCTGCCCTTTCTCTGGTTCTCCTGCCCTCTACCGGTGTCCCCTTCTTTGCGAAGTTAATGGCCGAGGCCACCCTGTTCGCGGTTGCACTGCTTACCGGATGGCAATGGTGGCGACGGACCAGGCAACGGCGCGCTTGGCTGGAACAGGCGACGGAACAGTGGAGATCCTTCATCAATGCCAAAGGGCTTGGCGGCACAACGGCGGAGGTGACGCTGGTTAGCGTTGACGCAGTGCAGCCCACCGGCTCCTGGGTCACGATCAGATGGAATCGCTTCAACCACACTCAGCGGGCCTGGCTGGAGTCGCTTGCGGAACCGATCTGGCCCGGAACGGTCCTGCTCATCTCCCCGGACCCAGCCCAGGTTATGCCTGGCGCGCCATGGCCGGACACGTACTTCATTCAGGCGGTCGATTGTTTGGCCTGGGCTCCTGCCGAAGGGCGCGGGGCGGCTCCTGTAACGCCATCCGTTGTGAGGGCGCGGAATACCTGAAGCTCCTGCCGCTGACTTGGCCCCAAACCCTTATTCGAACATATGTTCTATAGTTGTTTGCGTGATCAAGTCCGGCTCGCCAGAAGACCTCGAGCGCATGATGGCCCGGATGGACGCTGAGTCCAGTCGTCCGATAGATGATCCGGCGCCTATTCGGGACTTCCCGAAGTACGCCCGACCGTTGGTGTACGTCGGCGGAATCTATGGCAAGGCCGTTGGCTGGACCCATAAGTACGGTCTTATCGAGTGGCTGGATTCCTCCGGCAAGTACCACATGGGATGGGCTCACTCTTCGAGCATCAAGCGGGTGGAACCGGACGAGTGGAAGGGCAGTTCCCGGCTATAGCAGGCACCGCGGTCCGTCAAGGAGAAAGCAAGACAAAGGCCCGGTCCTCCGCGGAAGGACCAGGCCATTGCCATGTCTCACTAGCGGGCACGCCCAGGAGGCTCACCCAACGGCGCAGAGTCAGAGACTAACCTCATTCCGCGCCGGCTCGCCGAAAGGGGACACCGACACCGGCCCCTTGGTTGCGATGTTGTACGCAGGCTCGGGCGCCGCCTGCAGGCCTGCCTCTACTGAAGCCCCCGGCCCAGCGGCACGCGCAGAACGCTGGTATGCAGCGGTACCGAAACGAAGGTCCGGACCAATGGTCTCGGCGACTATCCGACGGGCCTCACGCCGCTCCCCATCCTTTTCAAAGGAACGAAATTCGAGCTCGCCCGAAACGGTCACGGGGTCGCCCTTCTTCAGCGAATTGGAGACGTTCTCGGCGAGCGCCCGGAACGCGGAGACGTTGTGAAAAACAGGTTCCCCGTCATGCCAAGATCCGTCTGGACCTTGGACCCGCTGGTTCACCGCAACGCGGAGCTTCGCGTGTGCTACCCCTGACTCACCGTAGGTCAGATCCGGATCTGCCACGAGGTTGCCGGCAATGTTAATCGGTATCTTGGTGCTCATATCGTGCGTCCTTCCTTCGCGGACGGGGCTTTCCCATCCAACGCTTTATCGGCTGGCCTCACGGCCCAGAAATTTCCAGACCACGCGACGGTCCCTCTGCCGGCTTCACGCCCGCATATGTTTCCTGGCCTTCAACTCGCAGGGACACTTCAGCAGCTGGAACCTTCCCGCCCAGTCCTGGCGGATCGGTCACTTCAAGAATTTCCTTGCTTGCGGCCGTCACCCGGCCGAGCACTGACTTGGCAATATCCACGCGTGAGGCCGGTGGCTTGCGGGAGGTAGCTCCGGCGGCTGACTGCTCCGCTTCGATAACTGCATCAGCCCAGCCGGACAGATAGCTTGCTGATTGAGGACCTCGATCAATCCCATGGGCCTTGAGCACCGTGTAGGCCACTGACTCGGCCTCGACTTCGGCCAACCCGCGGTGGTCCACGCTGCTCCCATACAGCTTGCCCACCTTGTCGTCTGGTCCGTGCAGCAGAACGTGCCCGAGCTCATGCGCGAGCACCGCTGCGCGTTCCTCTGAGTTCAGCCAGCCACCCACCTGAACGCGATGCTGGGCAAAGTCCGTGAAGCCGCTTGTAAGCCCAAACTGTGAATCCGCGACATGCACTGAGAAGCCATGTGCGCAGGCAACTGCAGCCAGTGACTCCCACAGCCGCGGCACCTCGACCGAGGTGAGTGCAGCTGCTCGAGGAACCAGCAGCGGGGTACCCTCGGTCTGGGAGACGTCGAAGACCGCCTGGCCCCGCCAGCCTGTGATGAGCGTCTTATTCCCCTCGTCAACGGCGCCCGTGGGAGCCTTGGCGCCAACAGGGATGCGGTGACGCGTGCCGTCAGGCAAGAGCACCTGTTGAACGCGGGCCGTCCTCGGCGCAATCACCCACAAAGCATGCTCACCACGAAGAACAGTCCGCCCGTGCCGCTCCCATTCCTTGTAGCCGGCCACGAGCGTGGGCTCGTCGGTACCGCGCTGTGCCATCTGCATCATCAGCAGGGCAACATTCCCGCCGGAATAGCGCCACAGGCTGGCGGAAGCGTCAAGGAGAACCTGCCAATGGGACGGCGACTCGACAGCCTTTTCAAGAATCGAGTGCAGCCCGTCCATCAATGCAGCGACGCGTTCCTCAGGCGCCATTCGCCGAGTCCCCAACGCGGAGTTCAGGCCAGCGGAGGGGCTTGACGGAACTTCGGGTGCAGCGGCCACGACAGCCACCCTTCTGCTTCTTGGACCGCAGCTAAGCTGCGCAGATACCGGTTCATGGTCACCGAATCATCCGAGCGACATGACTCAGAATTCGGGTACCAATTGGTGGGACGCCTTGCACCAGTCGAGGAAGGCCGGATCGTCGTTCGCAAGCATGCGCGGTGCGGGCTCCTTGTGTGCCTGCAGTCCGACACATCCGGCCGCCCTGGTGTGCGTCCTCAGACGTTCGACGGCGTGTGGGAGCCTTTCGTGAAAGGCGAGCGGCCCGAAGCCCGGATCGTCCGTCGTGTAGGAGGCCAGCTCCGCGCGGTGCAGCGCGTACAACTCGGCCACGATCTCAGGGTGACGCCACCAGCAGTCCGGGACGACCGATGTCGTCAGTTGGTAGGTGGCCACGAGCCATCGCACCCACGCAAATAGCGATCGCCATGCCTCCTGTGATTGCTCGGTCGTCATCTCCCGCCAGCGGCGGGTCACGGACTTGGGCCCAGCCTGTCCGGCAAATGCCGACCTGAAAAGTTGTGCAGTAATCTCGTCGTCCCCAAAGGAACCTGAGGAGGGAACATCAAATTCATCGACGTTGTCATGGCTATGCATCAGGAGCCCCTTCGGTCTTCTGTTGACGCTGCTTGTGCCCGTCGGCCAACAGGCGCTCCATCTCAGCCTTTAGGCGGCGCAGTTCCCCGGCGTCCTTGCGCTTGTGCCATTCCAGGAGATCCAACAAAATGGGCCGCGTGCGCCGACCCAGCATGAGTGCGGTGCCAGCAGGGAGGCGTCGAATCTCGTCCAAGGCGATCACCGGACGGTCGCGAAGCTGTTCGCCGTCCTGCCGGCCCTGTGACGACCAGGAACGCGTGGTGAGCGTCAAGCTGCGCTCGCCGAGCAGACCGGCGAGCGATCGGAGGTCGTGTTCGTCAGATCCGCCTCCGAAAATCACCTTAATGATGGCGGAGTCCCAAATTGTTGATGCCTCATCGATGGACCAGCCCGAACGGGCTTGGGAGAGGGATTGCAAAACGACGAGCGTGGAAATGCCGATGCCGCCGCCATCGGCCAGCGCGACCGGCAGCCCGGGCCACGGTGCCAGGTTCGCGATCTCGTCGAGTATGAGGGAAAGCGGTGGCTCAAGCCGGCCACCTGGCGAGACGAACGCCATTTCACGTGCCGCGCTGTCGACGTCGTCGATCAGCGCGGAAAGATATGGACCGGCAGCAGCCGCGCCCGCACGCGTGCCGATCAAATAGAGCGTGCCCCGTTCTCGAATGAACGCCTTCGGATCAAACTCCTCGGACTCGTCCTGCGGGTTCAGTGCCGCCAAAACCTTCGGTGAAGACAGCGGGGCAACCGCTGCCGAGACGCCGATCCAGGAGTTCGAGGTATTGCGCGGGTCGTCTTCCAGGATTCCCATCAGGTCCGACTGCCAGCCAAGCGCAGCGCCAGGCCTGCCCAGCACCTCCAGGGCTTCCCGAGCCAGCACGGGACTGGAGGACCAGCGTCGGAATGCAGCCACTCCCTCGCCGGACAGGGCAGCAGCATGCAGCAGGCATTGGAGGACGATCAGCGAGCGCTTCTGCCACGCAGCGTTTTCGCCCTTCATCTCCGTGTCCGCGGTAATGACCAGCGCTCGCCGGGTGGCAACGTCCGGGTCCTCACATCCCCGCACCGGTGACCAGCGGAGGGACGACGGCAAGCCTGACATGCCCTGGGGATCGAACACCGTTACCGGGCGCCCGTCAGAAGCCCTTGCCTTCATGGTCACTACAAGGTTGTCAGCCCGAGTAGACGTCGTTACGACGGCACCGGGCGCGTCGAGGATCGCATTGATGACCACGTAGAGGCCCTTGCCGGATCGGGGAGCACCTTGGATCACCATCGATTCTTCAGTGGAAACGTGGACCGTGACGCCGCGGGATCGGCCAAGGGTCCAGGACAGATCCTGCACCGAAGGCTTCACCAGTCCCGGGCGCGTGAACTTCCCCCGCTTCTGCACCGCCCTGGCCCCAAAGTCGTGGACGATTTCGGCACGACGGGCAACTCCGTCGCGGTTCAGGATGTCCTGCCGGAGCCACGCCCCCGATTGCTGCCACCGTCTCCACGCAACCAGCGCAGCCACGGCGAGCACTCCGACCAGCAGCAGAGCCGGAGCCAGGATCCACCAAACGCTGTCCGTGCCGATTGCGCAGTCCCCACGGCGGATGATTATCCAGTCCATCCTGTTGGCCATAAGTCCGAGGACGGCACCCGGGTTGAAGGGCGACGGCGGCATGGCGCTGCAGTGCCAAGAGATGGCCACCTGCGCTGCGGCCTGCACCACGGCGCAGAGGCATATGTAGGCCGCCGCTCCAACGAGGGCAGCGGTGACCAGCGGGGTGTCGCTGGCAGCCCGGGAACTCAATGGTTGTCTCACAGCATCCTGTCGTCTGTCCCGAAAACGGCCAGCTCGTCCGTTGTCACGCGGTTGGCAACGATGAAGGAGCGGTTGCCGACTTTCCAGAGACCGACGCCCTTCGGAAGGTTCTCAACGTGCTCGCACTCAGCTTCCGTGAGGCCCAAGGCTTCCTTTGTAAGTCGCATGGCATCATGCTTCTGGCGGTAAATGATCCTGGTATCTGCTTCGGTGAGGAGGCCCAGGGCTTTCTGCCGATGTCCGCTGGTACTGTCGCCGATCTCGTTGAGGTCAGCAACCTTGTGCATTATCAGCAGGTTGGCAATGCCGTATGTTCTGGCAAGGCGCCATTGCTCGCTCATCTTCGCCAACATGTAGGGATCGGCGAGCATCCGCCAACCTTCGTCGTACACGACAAGGCGCTTGCCGCCGTCGGGATTGGTAATTGCCGCCTCGAGCCAGGTGGCGCCGCAAGCGGCGGCCAGCGAAAGGGCCTGCTCTGACGCTCCGATGAGGGCGGAGGTATCCATCACCATCATTGGGGCGTCCGCGTCGAAGGCTACGGTGGACGGAGCATCGAACATGCCCTCCAGATCACCGGACACCGTGCGCCGAAGGGAATGGCTGACGGCGGTTCCTCCCTCTGCACCGACGAGGGCCACCATCTCCTTCGAGGGTCGCAGTAGGTGGTCCAGCACCATGGGCAGCGTGGGGTTGGAGTTTTCCGCCATGGTTTCCATGAGGGCGATATCCAACGCTGTGTGCTCGACGGGGCGGAGCGGCAGTCCTTGGCGCATGAGGGATACCAAGGCGACCAGGAGGTACCGGCGGCGCTGGCGAACGACAGCCTGCCACTGTGCCTCGGTAAGGGCGCTGGACCGTGGCCCGGCGTCCAGGGGATTTACTCGTGCGGGACGGCCTGGTCCGACGGAAATGACCTTTCCGCCTACAGCTTTGGCGACGGCAACCCACTCACCCTTGGGATCGGAGGCGACGGCGGCTTTCCTGCCCAACGTAATGGACCGCGCGACGAGCGACTTGCCGCACATCGATTTGCCTGTGCCGACGGTTCCGATAACGACGATGGATGGGCCGCTGATGATCCCTTTGTCGTAAAGGATCCAGGGATCGTAGGAGAAGGCTCCTGACCCGAAGACATCGGTTCCGATGTAGGTGCCTTCGTGCCCTAGCCCGGACTCTGTGAGGAACGGGTAGGCGGCCGCGAAGGTCATGGTTGAGGCGCGGTGGGGCGCGGGACGCAACCGGTGTGGGCCACGGAGCGAGTTCGGCTCTTTGCTCCCCCAATCGCCCGTGAAGCGAAACTTCTGAGGTTCCGGCTGCTCATGCTCCAACGAATTACTCGCCAACCTGGACTCCTGTGGTGCCGGTCGGCGTCGTGCTTTCCGCTCGTCCCGGTTCTTGCCCGACGGAAGGTATTCGAAAGTGGCCTTGGTCGTCTTCATCGCAGTCCCCTTCCCAGCGGCAGGCCGCTGGCAACAAAGGCCGCCCATTGCTGTCCGTAGAGAAGCCGCAGCTCAACGAAAGCACCCGCCGCTGCGGACTCAAGCTCCTGGCGGTGCCGTGCCAAGTCCTCCAATGAAGTCGCTGTGACCGTCATATATGCGGCCGGGCGGACGTCACCATGGCCGGCAACAATCTCTTCCTCCCGTTGTGTCACTTCTTCCTCCTCGGCCCTTTGCTCACGGGTGAGCGGTCTGTCGAAGCGTGCGTTGATGCGGCGACGGGTCTCGTGGGCTTCCTGGGCTGAGCGGATGTCACGAAGTGCTTCAGACGTAGGTACGGCCCGAATAACCTCGGTGAAGGTGTGGCGGAATTCGCCCACATAGATCAGGGGGTGGAGGAAGCCCGGGAAGACTTTCTGCCGCGGCCATTCAGCAATCCAGAAGGTCTGGTGAAAGCCGGAATCTGTCCGCAGGTAGGTCCAGTGCTCCTCTACGCCCATCGGGCCCTGCCTCATGAGCTCATCCGTAGATTCTGCTGCTGGTGCATTCGATGCCGAAGCTGTCGCGGCCATCGCTTTGCCGGCGGGCAGAAGGGCAGGATCGAAGGCACCGCGGATGATGGCAAGCAGCCCCGGCTCGCCGAGCCATTCCTCGACTTTGACGTTGTGGGTACCCAGCGACGTTCGTATCGCATCGACTTCGAGCCGCAGGACGTGTTCAAGGCCGGTGACGCCCCCGCCCGACTCCCTGATCCGCCGTCGCGCCTTGCTCGTGTCCAGGACAACCGCGACGACCAGCTCATGGCTCATGGCTGAGCCGGCGGCCCCCAGTAAGTCCTCGTATGCACGTTGACCCCATCCAGAGTCTTCCTTGTCTCGCGCCGGCAGGGCATTCACCCTGTAGAAGTCCCAGAGAGACGATGACGGGTAGGGCACGGTGTAGTCCTGGATGGCGATGCGGGCAACGCTTTGCCGTTGGGCCATGCCGGCCTGAACGCGTGACCAAGCCTGGACTGCCCACGCTTTATCGTCAGCATCCAAGAGAGCGAACGAACGCGTACTGCATCGGAGCACCGCGATTGCTTCCTTGCCGTGGCCATCGACCAGGAAGCATTCCCCATGGGCGGTAGTTCGAATCTCCAGAGTGCCCAACCCGCCCGGAAGGGCAAGTCGGCCGGCGAGGCGTGGAGCTTCAGGCTTTACGAGGAACCTCGTCTGGCCCGCAGCTGCGCGGTAAAAGAACGTCGCGATCTGTTGTGCCCAGACTGGATACGGGACACGGGAGTACTGCAGTATTCCGAGCAGTATCAGCGCGAGCCACATGGGTCCAGTGGTGAATAGACCGACTGGACCGTGGCTCGCAGAGGCAACGATGGCTACCGTGACTCCCCCGGCCACAATGAGCAATTGGAACCACTTGAGCCCGAGGAAGAAGCCGCGGCGTTCGTACCTTGGGAATTTGACGGCTTCCAACGCACGCCCGTCTTCAGACATGAGGGGTGCCTCCCTTCGGAGGATCAATTCTTGCTGGCTGGGGTTTCGGAGGTGGCGGGCTCGACTGGCCTGGCGTGTGAGCGGGAGGCCGCGCTCGCGGTCCCGGTTCGGTAGGTATGCTCTGCCGGGCTGGCGCTGGAGCGGCGCCGCCTTGGCTTGGCGGACTTGCACGCACGAACCCCCTGGGTTCAGCGGACTGGGGTGCATCCGGTGATCCGGTTGTCGATCCTGTCTTCAAGGCTCTCTGTCCTCCATCGGGGTCCGGTGAGGTCAACCCGGCGGGCACAGGAGGAGCTGACACCTGAGTCGGGAAGACGTTACGGCTCGAACTGATGGGCCGTGTCATGGCGGAACGACTCACCATGTTCGCGAGAGTCAGTCGGCCGCCTGCCTGCCGACTGATTTGCCGGGCCGCAACACTGGTGCTTCGCGACAGAACGTGGCCACCGCCAGCCGTTTGAGCGGCTGCAGCCAGTTCCCCTCCAGCGAAGCTCACGAGGCGCAGGGCCATCATGGGTGCCCCGCATGCGAGGGCCATGCCTACGGTTCCGGCTGCCAAGCCCGCGAAGGACTTGGAATCGGCAAAGAGCTTTACGGCGACTGCCAAGACGGTTGCAGCCAAGGGCTTGGCCACAACCAACGCGATGACAACCTCACACCAACGACGAGCCCATGATTTTGTCTTATCCCAGGGCAGCAGCATCAGGGCCACGGGCGCGACGGCGGCGAGGACAACAAGGGCAAAGGAGCGGAAGATCATCGAGCACATCAGGATGAAGGCGAGTATCCAGACGACCACGACGGCCATCATGGTTACCACCGCCGCGCCTGCAGGGCCGCCGGTGTTTCCCGGAGCCAACGAGACCAGGTTCCATTCCCGGCCACTTCCCTGAGGCGCTCGTTCAAAGCCGAAGAGCCGCATGAAGACGAGATAGGGGTCGGAACCAATCGATTGGAGCAGGGCGGCGGATGCCAGGTCCGTTGCCCGCGTCAACTGACGGACAAGGTAAACGGCGGCGCCCACCACTGGGATGGCGACGGCCCCGCCTATCATCGCCCTTCCAATGCGTCTGGGTTGCTGGCTGATAAGCCCCGAGAGCAGCTGCATAATCATTACGACGGCGAGTGGAGTCAGCATTACAACCACCCACCAGCTCGTGAGTCCCTCGATGGACAGCCACTGGGAGTCGTCGACGTTCGACACAGTGAAGGCACCCGTGATGAAGGCCCACAGCCACGACGCCATGTTCTGCAGAATGTTTGCGAACAGTGACGTGACCGCGGCAAGGGCGTTGTCGTTTGCCTGTGACACCAGGCCGCATCCGGGCGGCCACCATCCATTGAGATCGCACTCAACGGGCATGACCTAGAACCCGAGAGGGAATGCGGTCTGCGACCAGAGGATGTAGCCGTTGATGCCGCCAAGGATGGCAGCCACGGGTCCTGTCCAGAGGAGGATCACGCCTCCGCTGGAAGCCAGGCGCGACGATTGGCTCAGCTTGCCGGCCAGCAGCAGGGCTGCGCCGATGATCGCCACGATGGCGATGATGATGAAAGCGCCGACCAGGATGCCGCCGCCAATTTGTTTGAGCGATTCAAGGAAGGGGAAACTCGCGTTCGGCGTGATTCCTGGGTCCACCGCTGCCAGAAACATGGGTGCTCCGTCCGTCGTATTCCATGGAATGAGCAGTTGAGCTCACACGTTCATGGGAGGTGAAACATGGAACGACATGACCTGATCATCGAACACGCCGATCGGACACGACGACGACCAGACTTGCATTGACCCCACTCACCGCGGGGAGGTGGGTCTCCCAACAGGACGTCGCTTATGCGCTGACGCGCCATGGCCGAGATGCCCACAGCGCGCGACACGAGCCCTCAGCGCGGAAGCAGATCAAAGTAGACGGTGCCGGAATTCCAGCTAATTGGATGCAGTAATGTACCCACGGCGGGGTTCAAGGCGCTCCACATCATGCCGTTGCCCGCGTAGATGCCAACGTGCCCCCAGTTACCCGGTCCTTGGGGATTCTGAACCACCAGGTCCCCCGGCTGCGGGTCGTCGGTCCGAACCCCAACACGCCACTGCTCCACCCGCGGCAGTTCGATTCAAGCCTGCCGATAGATCCATTGCACGTAGCCGGAACAGTCCCAGGCTTTGAATGCAGTACCACCCCACACATACCGTCCACCTAGACCTTCCTGCGTGAACCGCAGAATGTCCTGGCGGAGCTGACTCAGGTTTTTCCAAGAGGCCGCAGGCCCCACTTTGGGCGGCGAAGATGAGCAAGGAGCTGGCGACGTGTCCGGTTCCAACGCAGCAACGACTGCTGTCGCTGCACGCTCCCAACGCGCGTAAAGCTCGGGAAAAGCAGATACCTGGACTGCCTGAGCAGCCAAGTCTTTGTCCATCGCCTGCCACCCCGGTACGTCGAGCAGCCCTCGAGGACTTCCTCGGTTGGGACCCAAAGGGCCGCCGTAGAAGGCGCGGGCGTTGTAGAAAACGTCCATAAGCTGCTCAACGCTCCCCCACCCCGCCGTGGGACGTTGTTGAGCCGAGCCTATCGAGTCATGGTCGCTCCCAACGCCATCATTTGGAAAACCCATGGAAGCCGGAACCCTGGGATTTGCGAGTACGCGCAAACTCGACTCCTGCATCGCCATCATGATGGCAATGATCTGTCCCGAACGGGGTACACCAAGCTGTTTTCCGACCCCAATGTACGCGCGAGCCACGCTTTCCTGTCGCGAGTTCAGCTCGTATAGCACCTGGCCACCATCGCGGACCTCCAGGCCATCGCCAGTCCCCGTACCCGTGCTGATAGATGCAACATCAGCCGGAGCACAAGCGACAGTTGGCTCGCCTCTCAGACCGGCAAGTAGAGCCACACCCGCGACGAACGCCATTAGGCCGAGAAGCACAAGGACAGTCACAGCGGCAGCGACACCTTTCAGCAGTGCCCGCCTTCTAACCAGACCGGCCACGGCCATAGGACCGACCATCAGTAGACGATCCGGTCCGCGGTCGCATAGAAGGCAACCATGGCGCAGCGGTCAGCCGGAGCTGTAGCCGCAGGCGGGCAGTTCAGCATCACCGTTATAGGTGCGGAATAAGTGTTTCGGTCCCTGCTCGTCTCGTCGAGCACTTGCACGATCACAGTGCACACGTGAAGGCCAGCCCACGGCGGAGGGAATTCTTGAACTTTGGCTAGCTCGAGATCGCAGCGAACAGATTGGGCTTTGGCGCTCCGGCGCGCCGACTGCTGTCCAAGACTCGCAAAGGAAGTGGGAGTCACACCAGTGGCCTCGAACTCTTTGACCAATACCGACAAGGGGTTGGATCCATCGGGAAGCAACTCCCACCACGAACGCACCCGTGCATACACATCCGAGTATGACGACGAGCGGCTGTCCCACGTGTAGATTCCCCTTGCTGCCTCTACAGCGAGCGCACGGAAGTCGCGCGTTGGCGAAAGATCAACAGGTGAGCTCAGTGCAGCCATAGCGGTTTCGCCAGGAACAGCAGAAGGCACACCCATTGCCGGGGGTGTCCCGGAAGGTACCGGCGCTAAGGGCGAGCTTGGTGCCGGGCTTGGGACCGATGCAGCGCCAGGCCTATCAATCGGCCAGAACAGGAAAACGAACCCGCTTATCATCAAGACAACAAACAGTCCGGCAACGATCGAGCGCTGACGGCCCACCGCATGGAGTGCGCGCAGCCCCCTGCTTGCCGTCCCCCAGCCGACCATGACTTACCCCGACTGCCTGTTGGCTTCGTGCTGGAGCACCCGCCAAGCCGTCCGGTACAACTGCCGCGCGAAACCGATGTTTACGGCGACGTACCGCTCAGTGACACCAAGCTCGGTCGCTAGCGCGGCCATCTGCACGGACCTAGGCAGGCCGCGCAGCCCTGGACGGACTATGGTCTCCGCGACTCTTCTCAGAACAGCCGTGGGAAGGCAATCGGCGGCGCACCGGCAAAGACCTTCCATGCTTAGCCCCGGCTCGGGGTGGCAGTTCAGTGCAGCACTGATCGTCATAGCTGTCTGCCGCACGACAGTAACGGCATGCCAGCGTCGCCTGTCCCTTGGCGATGGGGGTCCATAGTGCCGTGGCCCAACCAGGCTTGAGACAGCGAGTTGCCACGTGTCCTCCTTGACGTTTCTCTGCACCAAGCTGAGCATGGCCTGCGCCCATGCGTGGTCGACATACCTCTCAATGCTGTCCAAACCCAACCCTGCGCCGACGACAGCAAAAACTTCAGGCGAGACTTCCGCCGTCGTGAAATCCATGAGCAGCGGCAAAGTCTGATGACTGAGTTCGCGCCGCACATGTGCCGCGCAGATTTTGTTGCAGACGCCTTGGACCCAAGCTTCGAACGGAATTCCCGGCAACTCCCGGTAGCGCCCCTTCGTCACCCCGTCCCATACCGCGACCCGAATGTCCTGCATGAGGTCGTCCACATCGCACGTGCGTCCAATCCGTGCCAGGCGTGAGACGACGTAACCCTGCACGCTGTTCACCGCGCTCATGATTTGGTCGATCGGGACGTTGCATTGCCCTTCCGCAGGAGGCTTCAGCAACGAGACATCAACAGAGATGGTCTTGGATGGTTCCGAGCCGTTTTGAATTGGCTGAGCGTCGATTTCCACGACTTCACCACTTTGTTCAGATCGAGTAGTTAGCAGAGTCGCGCAAGAGGCCACTCGCGGACGTGGATGCGCAGATCCAGCAACGATCAGTAGAAGCTACAGAAATTATTGTCGAAGATACTTATAGTATCGTCAAGGGTGCCGTTCTTACTTTTTCAGCATCCTTCGGGAAGAATGTGGCTATGCCGCGGATTACTCAGCCACACGACGCCGCCTGGTCGGCCGACGTTGAGGCTGCCGTCGCTACATTCGGTAACCGGTCGCGGAATGAAATTCTCCGATTCCTAACGGCTAAGGGACCGGCGACGCGCGGCGACATTGTCGCCGCAGTCAGCGCCGGCGAACCCAGCGTGGCAAAGCACCTCGCGGCTTTGGAGGAAGCGGGCGTGGTGATTGTCGACGTCGAACCTGGGCGCCGGCACGGACGGTCGCCCCGGTACTCGGCCAACGCAGTCCGAATCAAGGAACTGCTGGACGCGCACCTAAGCTATTTGCTCGAGAAGTAGTGGCAATATTGCGACGGCGGTAGCGCCTATTCGACCTGCTCCACTGCTTCACCCGCATCCGACGACGAACCCGCCGCTGCTTGCTCACCTTCCGGCCGTCGGTTGATGTCCCTGTTCAAATACTCTGTGATGGCACGAAGCGTCTCCGGGGACACATCACCAAGAGTCCTGGCCGCAAAGGTCTTCACTCGGGCTGCGCGAAGGGACTTCACAAACTCAAGCTGTGAATCAATGCGCTCGGGCAGGTCTGCGGCCTCGCCACCCTGCAGATACCCAGAGTCCACATTGAAGATCTCACACAGAGCTCCAAGCAATGCCGGGTCACTGACGAGTCTCCCCGTGCCGTCCTTCATGTAGAACCAGCGGGCTCTGGAAAGCTTGATTCCCCTGCTCAGCAGCTTCTGCTGAACCTCACGGAACGTGACGGGCTGACCTCGCTCGGCGACCACAACATCAAGCAGAAGGTTCAGCCGTCGCGCCAACTCCGCCTGTGGAGACAAGCCAGCACTGAATGCCTCTTGGTCAGAAGACAAGACCCGCCTCCCTCCTGGTGCAGTGGTTCATGCCAACCCTGGTGCCCAGTATTCCGCTGCCGAACGCCGCCTGCAATAACGCTTGCGGGACGCTTCCATCCCCTTCCAGATGAGCGTATCGTTCTCCTGTAGACCCGTCTACAGTCCACAGCTCAGTCATTCGTGGGGTCTCCATGGCAGAGGACATCTTGATGAACCGAACGCGAAGCCGACTCCTTCGCTTCCTTATAGCGCATGGCCCAGCGTCTTGCGGCGACGCCTCTATAGCCCTGGGACTGTCGCAGTCGACCATCCGTCGACAAATCATGCTGCTGTGCGACAAGGGTCTGATCAGCCCGCTAGCAGGGACCTTCATCGCAGAGGTGGACCAGATCAAAAAGCAGCTTCAGGTGCTGTCCGCCAGTTTCCAATTTCCTGTTACCGACCTTAGGAACGACAGTTCGAAAGAAAGCAGCTGAAGGAGGGCGAATCGACTTCTTACGAATCACTCTGAAGCTTCAACAGGTCTTGGCCGCCTGCCCGCAGTTCAACGCAGGATGAGAACTAGATTTGCAAGCTCGCCAGCATCGGCGACCCGTTCAAGATGGAGAGGTCCATGGCATGCTTGAGGCTGGGGCCGCAGCGACTACGTTTGCCCCCATAAATAGTCAGTGCCACCCAGACCACCTTTCCCAGGCGATTCAGCATTGTTGTCCTGCCTGCCTAGGTTGCGCCGGAAACAAGGATGTTGAGGCCGCTGCAAACTGCCGACCTGTAGTGTCAGCGTCCCCAGCTCCACCAGGTGTTCAAGACGGCTCGCCTTCACGACGAACTTGCGGATGTTTACAGCCCGGCGGCGGATAACGACCTGGAGCTCGAGCCGTCAGGCAACGCAGGGTCGACAAAAGGTGAGGGCATGTCCAGCCTCCCGCCCGAGCTCTTAAGCACGCGCTCCACCAGGTCCCGCACCTGCTGCTCCGAAAGACTCGAGGATGTCACCTCCGAGTCGCCATTGCGCGCCTCCTAGACTTCATTAGGGAATTTGTCTCATTATGCGTTGCCCAGGGCAGCAGCTCCGGCCTGGCTTCCGTCGGCCTAACTCGGTCGGTAGGAACCGTTGGGACGTCGTTCTGGAAGGGTCGAGGGCGACTTCAGTTTCCCTTCGGATGCGGCTGCCAGCCACTCAGCCCACCTGTTTATGAACTCCGAAAGGTCGATAGCGTCGACGGGCATAAAGGGCCAGGCGTGTTGCACCTTGCTGTTGCTCACCAGTGCCAGGGCAGCCTTTTCGCTCGGCGAAAGGGCATACGGATGCACTGAGGGCTGCTGACTCGGGAGAAACAGGGAGTCAATGAAGGCCGTTTCGTACCACCCATATTGGCCCTTGGACCTCACGTCGCCGTACCAAAGTGAGTGCGAGCGCCCTTGGTAGCCGCGTAGGTCGTGCCTGGTGGTTAGGCTGATTGTTGCTGAGGAGATGACATCGAACGGGGCTTGTACCCTTTGATGAGAATTCTGGACACCGAAGGATGTGGACGCGCTCCCTGCAGCCCAATTGGGGTTGATCTGTGCCGCAGGGCGGTGGAGGGACAGCTTCGCGTTGCCCAGTAGCAGGGTCCATTCACCAACATCACCTTTATGGACGTTGGCTCCGGGGGCGGAGTCCAGCAGGGTGTCCAACACCTCGGCGGAAAACCGTTCGTAGACGTTCCGTGCTGCGGCTGCGAGGGCCTGTCGTCGTTCGGCCTCCGTACGCGCCGTCGATTCGAGCCGCGCGGCCTCCGCCCGCTTCTGAGCGTGCATTTGGTTAGCATTTTCCAGAGCCAATAGGCCCGCAGCGCCTGATCCCTTGAGGCTGAGCTCCAGCCTCCTTCGGAAATCCATTGGCGAAGGCCTGGATTCGGGTGACTTCTCCAAACATTCTTCGATCAGCCAGCCCAACTTTCTCGGCGCAGTGGACGGCGGTACCGGGCTATGCAAGTGGGCTTCCCGGAGTTCACTATGGCTACCCATGAAGGGGCGGGTCCCGTTGAGTAGCTCGAAAGCCATAACACCCAAGGCGTAGATGTCTGTTGCACTCGTCGCTCGCTGCATCCTCCACTGCTCAGGAGCCGCATAATCGGGCGACAGAGAGTGCTTTCTGGTGCTGGCGGCGGTAGCTGCATCGCTGTAGCGAGAGATGCCAAAGTCGGCAAGGCACCATGAGCCCTCAAGCCAAAGCACGTTTTCGGGCTTCAGGTCACGGTGGACTATGCCGTTCCGTCGGAGATCCTCCAGCGCATCTGCCATGTCCTCGAGTACCTTGCGAGATTCCTCCAAGCTAAGGGGACCCCCCTGAAGCAGGTCCCGCAATGAATACTCGGCACGAGGCATGACGATAATCCAGTGATTGTCATCCTCGCCGGAGTCGAGAATGGGGACGACGTTCCGGATGCCGACAAGGCTGTCCTCAAACAACATCTCCCGTTTGGCGCCAGGCTCCTTTGGGATGAACTTCGCAGCCGCAGGCTCGCCATCCAACGATTTCGCCTCGAATACAGAGCCGAAGCCACCTGAGCCGAACCTTGAACCCACTTCCCAAGCGGCAGCCTTCAGCTGAACCTGCATCTCTGCACTTCCTGTCCCCCAGCGACGTGTGTCAGTCGCAAGCAATTTGTACGGGCCACATGAGGGACAAGGACGGGCTTGACCCTTCAGCGCCAACCAAACTATAAGTCACAGTATGTGTCCGTGGGGACGGTGAAACACGCAGCGGTGGGGTGTGAAATCTCCTGATATCTTGAGCCGAATCAACTTTTGGACAACTGCATCGTCGTTAGCCTTGGGGGGACACATGGAATCCGACCATTTTGAAGCAATCCTTGGGGCCTTGGGCGCGCCCGGACCCGACGGGTTTTCGCGGCGTACATCATCCATGCCGACCCGGCAGATCACCATCAAAGACGGGGAAGGCAAGACTGTTCACTCCGCTAGAACGGCGGACACGCCAGAGGCTGCGGATGGGCACGTCAAGGTTGGCGGCTTCCGCCGCGTTTCAGACTGGACGGACGGGGTCTGCACCGTGGAGCGCATCCCGGCAGCCGAAATGCGGCGCAAGAAGCTCATCATCGCCGGTGCCACCATCGCCGCCGTCGTCGCCGTGGCTGCAGGATGCAGCGCCCTGACATCCGTGAAGCAACCGGCACCCGCAACACCTACGTCCACCTACGTGCCGCCGTTTACTGCTTCGGGAACGCTTACCATCGAGTCGTTAAGTGTAAACCGGGACCTGCATAACGCCTTCGACAAAAGCAACGACAACTGCAATCCAACCGGCGGCTACGACGACCTCAAGATAGACAGTGCGGTCAAGATCACCGGCAACGGCGGCAGTATCGTCGCTACAGGGCGCGTGAAGAACGGCAAGCAGTCCCCTACCCCCAAGAACTGCGTCCTGACCTGGGAGGTCCCCAATGTTCCTGCAGGCCAGTATTCCTACACCATCAACTTCGGCCATCGCGCGCCCGTCACCCTCACCGAGGCCGAACTGCGGTCCGGTTACGTGGGAAGCATAGGCAGCGGGAAATAAGCCCTTGAGTAAACAAGTGCATCACGCGGAGCTATGGCAGGCCAGGTTCTGCAAAAATGTCTTCAACGCTGCCGGTGGGTGCGATCTTCTTTGACCCATGATGCAGACAAGTTCTGGGAGATTACAGCGGCCGTCGTCCCGGTACTAGCCCTCGCCTTTATTCTCGAAGTCCGTTCCGCCCCGCTCCAGCGACTGATGCCATTCGACCGGTTCTACCTATCGCTGACGCATGCCCTTACGATCATTCTCCTGCTGGTCGCCCAGATGGCTTCGTTGCTTCATCTTTTAGGCAGCCGCCAAGCGCCCTGGGCAGAATATGTCGCTTTCTACGGCATGATCGTCTCGCTCTCGGTAATCCTAGTAACGCCGGCATCACGTCTGATCACAGTTGGCCTTCACAGCAGCGGGCCTTCCGATTACGTCTTTTACTGGAAAAAGTCGCGCGTCATTCGGAAATTGCGGCGTGAGCTGCGCCAAATCGAACGACAGTTGCTTGTAGCTAAGCGACAGATGAAGAAGTTCGATGCCGTTGCAGCCGAATGGCAAGCCCAGAACCCGTTCGTTCCCGTGGTCGACCTGCAAAGTGCATGGAGAAACGCAGAGATTGCTTCCGGTAACGAGGATTTGCAGCGGACGCGAGCTAAATTCTCCCAAGACATCACGGCGCACCGTGAACGCATCAACAAGGCAAACAGAAAGCTGCGGAAACGGAAGAAGCAGCTGATCCGGCACACCGGCGGCTATCGTGCCCAGCTGATTATGAAGGTGTTGGACAAGCACACAGGTGCCAATCACTAAGCCGGACGTACTTAGTCTTTGCCATCCTCCAGCCCCCAGCCCCACGCAGAACCAACCGTAGGAGCATGGTCCCCCAAACCGTCAAAAAACCACTCCACAAGTTCCCCCTACCTGATCCGCCCAGCTCACCCGTCAGGAAACGTTCTCTCATGGTGCGTACCCCGCTCCTGCCGCTCCTTCAAATCACCGCGAGTCGTACGCCCGCTAAGACAGGCAGCGCAATACTCTGAGTGGATGTTCAAGTACCGGCCCGGTCCTAAGGTTGTTGCAGCAGTCACTGCCTTCGCAGTTCTTGTTCTAACCTTCTTCGGCGTTCTCGACGGCCTTCCGGCATGGGCAAAGGGCATCTTCCAGTTTGCTGGTACCGCTGGTGGTATCTATCTGGGTTACTTACTTCAAGCAGGTGACGCAATGCTCAAGGAAGAGGCCCGGGGCAAGTCCGCCCAGGGACAGCTGGTCGCCCTTGCTGAATCAGTAAATTTTACGATTGAACACATTGCCGACCGTAGGGAAGACCTCTCATCACACGCGACCGCCGCGACTTTACGTGCGGCTGCCGACGCTGGCTTCTCCGGCATAGATAATGCCCTTAGGGGAATGCTGCGACAGGCGCGAGCCGCGGCCGACAACTGGGATCACGTTGCTAGGGAGCAGAACGCGAGTGCTACTTCAACCAAGGAGGCGGTCGCAGTGAGCCCAAGTCGGCCCGGTACGGAGTTGGCAACAAATGGGGCTGTCAAGACAGGAGCAGTAAATGACTGATGCATTAGAGTCCGACCGTACGGGGTTGCAGCTCCATGTTGTGGATGTCCTCAACAATCGGGAGCTTATCGTCTCCGGGGGTGCAGAGGCGGGATTGCAGGAGGAGGACGTACTCAGCGTCCTTGGCGAGCCCACGGACATAGTCGACCCGATATCAAAGGAAGTTCTTGGCCAACTAGTGGCGGCTAAGGTGCTGGTGCAGGTTTATCAAACGGCAGAAAAATACGCCCTAGCACGCACTTTTCGCAATAAAAAGGTCAGGGTAGGTGGAGCTATCACAGACGTTTTTAGCCCGCCCAAGTACGAATTGCAGAAGGAAACCCTTAGCAGCGGGGGCGTACTCACCGATGGTAAAGACTTGTCCGTAAGGGCGGGCGATGCAGTACAAATTTGGGAGGGTCCGATTGATGATGCGCCCATCCATAATGCTTCTTCTTGATCCACGGTAGTGGCAGCCTAACGCGTCTCTCCTCAGCAAGGACCGCCGGGGCGACAACTAGGCCGGCGGTCGCTGCGGTGGTGCGTCATCGGGCCCGATATGAAAGCCCTCGCCACCGTCGTTCCCGCACCCCGAGTCCCTGACGAGTTTTGCGGGTGGAGACGCCGTTGACGCCCTTTCCAGCGGCCTTTGACGGCGCGCTTGAGTACTCGCGGCGGCCCTGACAGGGTCGCCAGCCTCCGATGCACTTTTGCTGCCTGGTCCGCCGCCCACTCTGGCAGGGCCTCGCGTGGCACAAACACAACGTCGTTCCCGTTTCCGGGTGCGTGGTGTGCAGGTAGTCTATGGCGCTGCCGTACCTAGTGCCGCCGCTCGTGGTCAGCACGCCAGGTTCGACTATGGCCTCAGCCCCCTGCGTAGTCAGCTCTGCCTCCCACTCCAGCTGTCGCCAGCGCTTTCACATGCTCATCCCTGCGGCTCAACAACGCGCCCCCTGACTCGCTCGGTAGCCGGCGAAGGCTGGCGGGTGGGGGCCACGTCGCCGCACCAATGAACCACTACGCCGATCTGGCCCGTGTCGGCGTGCTTCTCCGTCAGCACTTGGATGGTGATGCCGAGGCGCTGGCCGATGAGCAAGTGCGTAAAGCCACCTATGAACAGGTCCGCACCCCGGATCGTCATCGTCCCCTGCGTGTTGCTCGCTAACTGGTTTGAGGTGTACCGCTTGATGCCTTCTACAAAGGCGGCCATCCGCAGCAACTGCCCGGTCGTGTCGTTCGTTTTGCGTACTGGCGGGACAGCTTGGCCTCAGCCGTGGCAATAGCATATGCCTTGGGATTTTGACCGACCCAGGCAAGGGGCAGCCCACGCTAGCGGTCGCATCGTGGCTCAGATGGCTACTGGCAGTTCTGCAGTATGCCAGCGATGGCATCGTGCTCGGCTTGGGTGACCCAGAGACTGTATTTCGTTTTGACTGCTGTTTGACGCTCGACATATTCGCAACGGAAAGCTTTGTTTGGCGGAAGCCATGTGGCGGCATCCTTGTCGCCTTTGGCGCCGTTGGTGGTGCCGTCGGCTGCCATGAGGTTCAGCGGGTCGTTCGCGAGTTCTTTGCGCTGGTCCGCGGTCAGCTGCTGGGCACCTTTTTGCCACGCGTCGCTGAGTGGAACTATGTGGTCGATCTGGACGTCGGAGCTGGTGTCCTGCCCTCGGACGAAGTTGATAGTGGTGCCGGTGTATTTGTCGGCCAGGGTTCCTGTCGCGACGACGCAGTTGTTGGTGCCAGGCTTGAACGTCTCCCCAGTCAGGTCGCGGGCGAGGATGTCATTGCGGGTGTCGCAACCGTTGTGGTCCGTATCGGCCCAAGCGGGTCCGAACTCATCGCGGGTATATCCAGTCTTCGGAGCACGGCCCTTAACAGGAATGCTCTCGAGCTGGACGAGAGCCTGGGCTGCGTCACGAGCAGAGCCACCGCCCGACGACGGACCAGCAGAGTTACTTGGAGCGGTTCCCCCTAGGGCTCGGGCGGCAGCGTCACAACCGGCAAGCGGGCCAACCAGCAAGAGGGCGGTAGCAGCGGTCAAAGCTGGGGCGATGGAGCGAGTGATTTGTACGGCCCTTCTGTATTGCGGAAAGTTGCTCCACACTAACTTCGGCTATCCCGTGCAACCGGTAAGAGGACATGTCGTGCCCGCCACAGTGAAGTAAGTGTAAGAACAGAACCGAGAGGCCCCTGGCAGGCCAAATCAGTTCGCCGTGGCCAGGCGGACTTTGGATCGCGTCCCTATGAGCCGCTGCGTGGTCAGAGGTTGCTCCATTGATTGCTTGGACTCGGCGCCACAAGGAAGGATCTCACTCAATCTCGCGATTTCCCGGATGTGCTCTGACGTAAAGATGATCTTCCCCTTGCCCCAGCAGGCGTGAGGGAACCTTCCGCTGGTCGCGCCGTCACGCAGCCAAGACTCGGTGCAGCGCATCAGCGCCGCTGCTTCGGCAGGCTCAAAAAATTCGATATCCACAGCGTCTCCCAGGAATAGGTGCACGGTTCTCAGTTCATGCACGCGGCAGGACTGGCCAACATGACCGAATGCCGTAGTCGCTGGCCGATGCTTTCAAGGCCCGCTACAGCCGCTGAAACGCTGTAACGGACCGCTCAGTGGCATCGGCACCCACCTGCAATGCCTCAGGCATCAGGTGCCCGTAAACCTGTTCAGTGGTCTTCGTGGAGGCGTGCCCCAGTCGCCGCGAGATGGTGAACAGAGGCACGCCGTCCTGGATCAGCCACGACGCGTGCGTGTGCCGAAGGTCGTGAATCCTTGGGTTCTTGGTCAGGCCGATTGCTTGGGCCGTGCGAACGGCAGGCACCCAGTAGTCAGCCCAGTAGAGCTTGTGGACGATCCGGCCGCCCGTGGGCGTCGTGAACACCAGGTCCTTTCCTGGTCTGCTCGCCACCAGCGGGATCAGCAGCTCCACAAGCGCCGGGTTCAGCCCGATGGTCCGTTTGCCAGCGCCGGTCTTGGTCGGGCCAACGTAGAACTGGTTCTGCCCATCCCGCTTCCACGCCTTGTTGATCCGTGCAGTAGGCGGTTTGGAAAGCAGATCCACGTCCGCCACGGTCAATGCGGTGGCTTCTCCAAAGCGGGTGCCGGTCATGACCAGGAAGTCCGTGAAGGCCTTGTACCGCTCCCCCATCCCCTCCATGATGAGCCTGTACTCGGCATGCGTCAGGAACATGGCCTCATCCTCAGCCTTCTCAATGTTCGGGAGCTGCACGCCACGACAGGGATTGCGGGTGATGTAGCCGAGCATCTCGGCGGTATTCATTGAAGCTGATATGAGGCCGTGGATGTTGTGGATCGTTTTGGGCGCCTTGCCCTTGGCCATCATGGACTTCACCCAATGGGCAATGACGCGGTAGTCGAGCTTGTCCACAGGAACGTGGCCGATGACCGGCCGGATGTGGAGTTCAAGCATGGTCTGGTACGTCTTGACTGTCCCGCTCGACGGGCGGACCAGCAGATCGATATGTTCCTGGATGACTTCCGCCACAGTAGGAGGGCGCTTCTCGTTTGTCAGGATGGCGTGCTGCGCGATCTCAAACGACTGGCCGTTAGCGTCCAGCAGCCTCTTCAGGGTTTCAGCCTCGACGAGACTAGCGACTGTCAGTCCCTGCTGCTCGCGGCTCTTTGGGTCCCGCCACAGCACCATGTAGGACGAGGAACCGTCCTTCTTAGTGCGTTTACGGATGCTTGCCACATCAAAAACGGTACGCCGCTGTCAACACTTTGGGCGTTTTTGTCAACACACAAAGTGGCAAGTGCCGCCTGACCTGCGGAAACACTGTGCCCGAGGTGGGACTCGAACCCACACACCTTTCGATACCGCATTTTGAGTGCGGCGCGTCTGCCAATTCCGCCACTCGGGCGCGGAATACGAGGAGCGAAACTACGCCCACAGCTGACTGTGA
>Ga0308161_1000752_pt1 | contig 45406 bp, 36 predicted proteins | sample PhyFR2_FD_201034 | JGI IMG/M metagenome (GOLD analysis project Ga0308161, IMG submission 201034) | Phyllosphere microbial communities from UC Gill Tract Community Farm, Albany, California, United States - DLSLF.R2 | ecosystem: Host-associated > Plants > Phyllosphere > Unclassified | place: USA...
GCTGCCACACCGGGCGCGGCGCGGAGGACGGATCGTGACGACGAAAGCTCGCCAAGACCGCCTGCTGGCCCTGTTGCTGCGCGACGGGGAGTGGTCGACGGCGGCGTCCCTGGCGGACGCCCTCGGGGTGACCCCGCGCAGCGTCCGCTCCTACGTCACGGCGATCAACGCCCGTGTCGGCGGCGCGAGCGCGATCGAGTCCGGACCGCTCGGCTACCGGGCCGGCAGCGACGCCGCCGTCGCCTTGCGGGCGAGCGGGGGATCGGATGCCGGGACCCCGCGCGACCGCCTCCACACGCTGGTGCGGCGCCTCCTGGACTCGACCGAGGGCATCGACGTCTTCGAGACGGCCGACGCGCTGCACGTCAGCGCGGCCACGCTCGAAGCGGACCTGTCGCGCGTGCGCGGACTCCTCGGCGGGACCGAGCTGACCCTCGAGCGTTCGGCATCCCTCGCCCGTCTCCGCGGGACCGAGGTGGCGCAGCGCCGCCTGCTCTCGAAGCTCGCGCACGACGAGATGGATGCCGGGCACTTCGACCTCGACGCGCTGCGGCGGACGCTCGGCGAGAGGTCGGTCGGTGCGCGGGCGTTCGGTCCGTTCAAGGCCGAGCTGGTCGCCGAGCTCGGCGCGCTCGGGTACTTCGTGAACGAGATCGGCATCGGCGACGTGGTGATGCACATCGCGATCGCCGCCGACCGGACCACCCGCGACCGCGCGCTCGGGTCGACCGGCGCGGACGTCTCGGATGCCACGGCGGCGGTCGCGGAGCTGCTGGACAGACTGACCCTCAAGCACATCGGCGTCCAGCTCGGGCAGGGAGACCTCCGCCATCTCGCGACCCTGGTGCTCACGCGGATCGTCGCGCCGGGCGCCCCCGCGACCGACGATGTCCGATCCCGCCTGTCGCCCGAGGTCGAGGCGGCCGTGCGTGCGGTCGTCGAGGCCGCGGCATCCCAGTTCCTCGTCGACATCGCGCACGAGGACTTCATCCTGCGGCTCGCGCTGCACGTGCAGAACCTCTTGCATCGCTCGCGCGAGCAGGCGTGGTCGCGGAACCCCCTGACCCGGTCGCTGAAGTCGACGTACCCGATGATCTTCGAGGTCGCGGTGTACATCGCGACCGGCCTCCAGGATTCGCTGGGCATTCCGATCCTCGACGACGAGATCGCCTACGTCGCCATGCATGTCGGCGGGCGTCTCGAGCGCAGCCGACGCGCGGATCAGCTCCTCACGGCGACGATCATCTGCCCCGGGTACTACGAGCTCCACGAGCTCTTGCGTTCGAGCGTCGACCGCTCGCTCGGACAGGCCATCGAGGTCGTCGGCGTCGAGACGCGCATCGACCCCGTGTGGGAAGGCATCGACACCGACCTGGTGCTCACGACAATCGACCCGCCGCGCACGGGCGACCGGTTCGTCCGCATCCAGCCGTTCCTCACCGACGCCGACGTCGAGCGCGTGCAGGCCGCGGCGGGGCGCGTGCGCCGCGGGCGCCGCCTCGCGCGACTCCGGGCCGAGCTCGAGCGGTACTTCTCTCCCGACGCCTTCGTGCGCGGCCTCGACGGGGACGAGGGCGAGGCGGGTGTCATCCGCGATCTCGGCGCTCTGCTGACGCACCAGGGCGTCATCGACGACGACTACGTCACCCGGGCCGTCGAGCGCGAGGCCATCTCGTCGACGGCGTTCACCGACGCGCTCGCCGTGCCCCACGCGATGGGCATGACCGCGACGCAGACGCGGATCGCGATCGGCATCGCCGACCCCTCGATCGCCTGGGGCGAGGGGCGCGTGCAGGTGGTCGCGCTCGTCGCGTTCAGCGAAACCGACCGCGAGGCCTTCCAGACGGTCTTCGAGCAGTTCGTCGAGGTGTTCAGCGAGCGCGACAGCGTGCAGCGCATCGTCCGCCGCGGCACGGACTTCGCGGCGTTCCTGGACGAGCTCGTGGCGGTGATCGACGGCTGAGGCCGCGATGCTCCGTGCCGCCGTGATGCTCCGTGCCGCCGCCGCCCGGTTCGGGGCGCGTCTCTCCGCGTGGGGCGTGGAATTCGGCGCCCGGAACGGAAACCGCACTCCCGGGTTTGGGGCGCGGTCGTCCGTTTGGGGCGGGGAATACCTCGCCCCAAACGGAAAGCCGCGCCCCAAACCGCCGACGGGTGCCGTCCGCCGGGGTACCGACCGCCGACGGCGGGTCAGCGAACGGACGCCAGCATCGCCTCGGCCCCCGCACGCAGCGCCTCCAGACGCCGGCGCGCCTTCTTCGCCGAGGCCGCCTGCACGTCGAGGTACAGCTTGAGCTTCGGCTCGGTCCCGCTCGGACGCACGATCAGGCGCGAGCCGTCCTCGAGCCACAGGCGCAGGACGTCGCCGGGGGGCAGTCCGTCCACACCGAGCAGCAGGTCGTCGATGCGGCTGACGCCGATCTCGCCGACCGCCGCGGGCGGCTGGGCGCGGAGGGATGCCATGATCCCGGCGATCTCGCTCACGTCGGTGACCCGCACCGAGATCTGGTCGCTGGCGAACGCGCCGAAGGTCTCGCGGAACTCGCGGAGGAGGTCGGCGATGTCCCGGCCCTGGCCGCGCGCCTCGGCGGCCATCCCCAGCAGGGCGACCGCGGCCGAGATCCCGTCCTTGTCGCGGACGACGTCGGGGTTCACGAGGTAGCCCAGCGCCTCCTCGAACCCGAAGACGATGCCCGGCGCACGCGAGATCCACTTGAACCCGGTGAGTGTCGCACGGAAGTCGAGACCGTAGTGCTCGGCCACAGCCTGCAGTCCGGGCGACGACACGAGCGAGCAGGCGAGCGTGCCGCCCGTCCCGGCCGCGGCCGCGGCGCGCGCCGCACGCCAGCCCAGCAGCAGACCGATCTCGTTGCCGCTCAACCGTCGCCACCCGCCCTCGGTCTCGGCATCCGGGATCGCGACGGCGAGGCGATCGGCATCCGGATCGTTCGCGATGATCAGCTCGGCGTCGGCCGCCCGGGCGGTCTCGAACGCGAGGTCCATCGCGCCCGGTTCCTCGGGGTTGGGGAACGCGACCGTCGGGAATCGACCGTCCGGATGGATCTGAGCCTCGACGACCACGGGTGCGGGGTAGCCGGCCTCGGTGAGCACGCGCGAGACGGTCTCCCATCCCACGCCGTGCATCGCGGTGTAGACCCAGCGCAGTCCCTCCGCTCCGGCCGGGGCCGGGGCGACGGCGGAGGTCGCGGCGACGTACGCCTCGACGACCGACTCGGGGGCGTTGGCGTACCCCACCGAGCGCGGCAGGACCGTGACGTCGCCCTCGTCCGCGATGCGCTGGATGTGCGCCGCGATCTCGGCGTCGGCGGGCGAGACGATCTGCGCGCCGTCGTCGGCGCCGCCGAGGTACACCTTGTAGCCGTTGTCGTCCGGCGGGTTGTGGCTCGCCGTGACCATGACTCCGGCGTCCGCACCGAGGTGGCGCACGGCGAAGGCGAGGACGGGCGTGGGGAGCAGTCGCGGCAGCAGGATCGCGTGCAGTCCCGCTCCGGCGAAGATCTCGACCGAGTCCCGTGCGAACACGTCGGAGTTGCGGCGTCCGTCGTACCCGACCACGACCGTCGGCGAGCCGCCGGACGAGCGTTCCAGCAGGTACGCCGCGAACCCCGCCGCCGCCTGGGCGACGAGCACGCGGTTCATGCGGTTGGGCCCGGCGCCGAGGGTTCCGCGCAGACCCGCGGTGCCGAAGGCCAGGCGCGTCGAGAAGCGATCGGCGAGGTCGTCGGCGGCGGCGGCATCCCCGTCCTCGACGCGGGCGATCAGTTCCGCGAGCTCCTCGCGGGTGACGGCATCCGGGTCCTGCGCCAGCCAGGCGCGTGCCGCGGTGAGGTGCTCGCTCACAATGCGTGGACCACGCGGGCCAGCAGCGCCGAGATCACGGGCTCCGCCTCGCGGCCGGCCTCGAGGACCTCTTCGTGGCTGAGGGGCGTCTTCTGGATGCCGGCGGCCAGGTTCGTGATGAGGGAGAAGCCGAGGATCTCCATGCCGGCCTGACGCGCGGCGATCGCCTCGAGCGACGTCGACATGCCCACGATGTGCCCGCCGATGGCCTTCGCCATCTGCACCTCGGCGGGGGTCTCGTAGTGGGGTCCGCGGAACTGCGTGTACACGCCCTCGTCGAGCGTGGGGTCGATCTCGCGCGCGATGTCGCGGAGCCGCTTCGAGTACAGGTCGGTGAGGTCGATGAAGGTCGCGCCCTCGAGGGGGGAGTCGGCCGTGAGGTTGATGTGGTCGCTGATGAGGACGGGCTGGCCGGGCTTCCAGGTCTCGCGGATGCCGCCCGCGCCGTTGGTGAGGATCATCGTGCGCGCCCCGGTCGCGGCGGCGGTGCGCACGCTGTGCACGACACGACGTACGCCGTGACCCTCGTAGTAGTGGGTGCGGGCGCCGATCAGGAGGACGTTCTTGCCGCCCGGCGTGCGGACGCTGCGGAGCGTGCCGGCGTGCCCCTCGAGAGCGGGCTTCGAGAAGCCGACGACCTCGGTCGCGGGGAACGACGCCGTCTCCTCGCCGATGAGCTCGGCGGCGCGGCCCCAGCCGGACCCGAGGGTGACGGCGATGTCGTGGTGCTCGACACCGGAGAGGCGAGCGATGTCGTTCGCCGCGGCCTGGGCGACCTCGAACGGGTCGACCGCCGGGTCATCGAGCGGGTGAGAAGTGCTGTTGGACATTCCCCCACTCTAGAAAGCGGCGAGCCCGGGGGCCAGACGCGGACCGCGCGTCGCTCGAAGGAAGCGCCCTAGGGAAGAATGGATGCCATGGTGCAGAGCTTCGAGCGCAAGCAGTCCGTCGCGATCGTCGGCGGGGGTCCCGGCGGCTACGAGGCGGCGCTGTCGGCCGCTCAGCTCGGTGCCGACGTCACCCTCGTGGAGCGCGCGGGTGTGGGCGGCTCGGCCGTCATCACCGACGTGGTCCCCTCCAAGACCCTCATCGCCACCGCGGACGCCGCCGTGGCGATCCGCAACGCGAGCGAACTGGGCGTGCAGTTGTTCGCCCGCGACGACCACGGCAAGCCCCTCACCCCCGAGGTCGCGATCAACCTCGCGGCGGTGAACCAGCGCCTTCTCTCGCTCGCTCGGCAGCAGTCCGACGACATGCGCGCGTCGCTGCTCGAGGCGGGTGTCCGCATCATCTCGGGTCACGGGCGGCTCGACGGTCCCGGAGCCGTGGTCGTGTCGACCGAGGCGGGCGGCACGGACTTCGACCGCATCGAGGCCGAGACCCTCGTCGTCTCGGTCGGCGCCTCGCCGCGCGAGCTGCCCTCGGCGAAGCCCGACGGCGAGCGGATCCTCACCTGGACCCAGCTCTACAACATGAAGTCGGTCCCCTCCCACCTGATCGTGGTCGGCTCCGGCGTCACCGGTGCGGAGTTCGCGTCCGCGTACATGAACCTCGGCGCCAAGGTCACGCTCGTCTCGAGCCGCGACCAGGTGCTGCCCGGAGAAGACCAGGATGCCGCGGCCGTCCTCGAGCGCGTCTTCCAGCGCGGGGGCATGACACTGCTGTCGAAGGCGCGCGCCGAGTCCGTGGTGAACACCGGGGACGAGGTCGTCGTGACCCTCGCCGACGGTCGGACGATCACCGGCAGCCACTGCCTCATGGCCGTCGGCTCGATCCCCAACACCGCGGGCATCGGCCTCGCGGAGGCGGGAGTGCAGATGACCTCCTCCGGGCACATCCGCGTGAACCGCGTCGCCCGCACGTCGGTGCCCAACATCTACGCCGCCGGTGACTGCACGAACTTCTTCCCGCTGGCCTCCGTGGCATCCATGCAGGGACGACAGGCCATCTTCCACGCCCTGGGCGACGTCGTGATCCCGCTCGAGACCCGACGGATCACGGCCAACATCTTCACCGCTCCTGAGATCGCCACGGTGGGCTTCAGCGAGCAGGACGTCGTCGACGGCAAGATCGCGGGCGTCGTGAAGAAGCTGCCGCTCTCGGCCAACCCGCGCGCGAAGATGCAGGGCATCACCGACGGCTTCGTGAAGCTCATCGCCCGCAAGGGCAGCGGCACCGTCATGGGTGGCGTCATCGTCGGACCGAGGGCATCCGAGCTCATCTACCCGCTCGCGATCGCGGTCGAGCGGCGGCTGACCGTGGATCAGGTGGCCCGCGTCTTCGCGGTCTACCCCTCGCTGACGTCGAGCATCACCGACGCCGCGCGCGCGATGCACATCGTCGACCGCGACGACCCCGGCGAGGACTGACCCCGTCCGACACCGCGTTCCCGGATGCCGGGGCTCACGGCGTCCGTCCCTTCGGCGTCCGCCCCTTCGGCGTCGGCGCCGCCCGGCATCCGTCCCGCCCCACATCCAGCCGGTTCGCCGCCGCGGGCGCGCCCGGCAGTAAACGCCAGCTGGTTCGCCGCCGCTGGCGCGCCCGGGAGTAAACGCTGCGCCGAGGTGGAAACGCCGTCTGCCGGCGTTTCCTCCGCGCCGGAGCGTTTCCTCCGGCTTGGACCGAGGACGGCACCGTCCTCCGCGCCGGAGCGTTTCCTCCGGCTTGGACCGAGGACGGCGCCGTCCACCTCGCCGGAGCGTTTCCTCCGGCTTCGACCGGGGACGGCACCGTCTGGCCGCGGACGACGACGGCGCCGCACCCCGGGGGAGTGCGGCGCCGTCGGGGTGCGGGGTGTCAGGTGATCAGCAGCAGCTGGTGACCGGCCGACACCGTCGTGCCGGCGGTCGCGTCGATACCCGCGACCGTCCCGTCCTTGTGCGCTTGGATCGGCTGCTCCATCTTCATCGCCTCGAGCACGACGACGAGGTCGCCCTTGACGACCTGCTGGCCCTCTTCGACGGCGATCTTGACGATCGTGGCCTGCATGGGCGACTTCACCGCGTCGCCGGTGGCCCCGGCCGCGGGCGACGCCGCGTGCGAGCGACGCGACGGGGGAGCGGCAGCGGGGCGGCCCACCTGCGGCGCCGCCGCGGAGATGCGGTCGGGAAGACTGACCTCGAGGCGCTTCCCGCCGACCTCGACGACGACGGTGTGTCGACCGGCCTCGGGTGCAGGGGCCTCGAGCTCCCCGTCCCATGCGGGGATGTCGTTCACGAACTCGGTCTCGATCCAGCGGGTGTAGACGCCGAACCGGCCGTCCTCGGCGGTGAACGCGGGGTCGCGGACGACCTTGCGGTGGAAGGGGAGCACGGTGGGCATGCCGGCGACCTCGAACTCGTCGAGGGCGCGACGCGAGCGCTCGAGGGCCTCGGCGCGGTCGCGACCGGTCACGATGATCTTCGCGAGCAGCGAGTCGAAGGCGCCGGAGACGCTGTCGCCCGCGGTCACACCGGAGTCGAGACGGATGCCGGGACCACCGAACGTCTTGAAGACGTGGATGGGGCCGGGCTGCGGCAGGAAGTTGCGACCCGGGTCCTCGCCGTTGATGCGGAACTCGATCGAGTGACCGGTCGGGGCGGGATCGTCGTAGCCGAGCTCCTCGCCCTCGGCGAGGCGGAACTGCTCGCGCACCAGGTCGATGCCGGTGACCTCCTCGGACACCGGGTGCTCGACCTGCAGCCGCGTGTTCACCTCGAGGAACGAGATGGTCCCGTCGGCGCCGATGAGGAACTCGCACGTTCCCGCGCCGACGTAGCCGACCTCCTTGAGGATGGCCTTGGATGCCGAGTACAGCACCGCGTTCTGCTCGTCTGTCAGGAAGGGGGCCGGGGCCTCCTCCACCAGCTTCTGGTGGCGGCGCTGCAGCGAGCAGTCGCGGGTCGACACGACGACGACGTTCCCCGCGGCATCCGCCAGGCACTGGGTCTCGACGTGGCGCGGCTTGTCGAGGTACTTCTCGACGAAGCACTCCCCGCGACCGAAGGCGGCGACCGCCTCGCGCGTGGCCGACTCGAACATCTCGGCGACCTCGTCGAGCTCGCGCGCGACCTTGAGTCCGCGTCCGCCGCCGCCGTACGCGGCCTTGATGGCGATCGGCAGGCCCACCTCGTTCGCGAAGGCGATGACCTCGTCGGCGCCCGAGACGGGGCCGGGGGTGCCGGGTGCCAGAGGGGCGCCCACCTTCTCGGCGACGTGTCGCGCGGTGACCTTGTCACCCAGCGCCTCGATGGCATCGGGCGAGGGGCCGATCCAGACGAGACCGGCACCGATCACGGCGCGGGCGAAGTCGGCGTTCTCGGCGAGGAAGCCGTAGCCGGGGTGCACGGCGTCGGCACCGGAGCGGCGGGCGACCGAGAGGATCTTCTCGATCGAGAGGTAGGTGTCGGCGCTGGTCGCCCCGTCGAGGGCGTACGCCTCGTCGGCGAGGCGGGTGTGGAGGGCGTCGCGGTCCTGATCGGCGTAGACGGCGACGGAGGCCTTGCCCGAATCACGGGCGGCGCGGATGACTCGGACGGCGATCTCGCCGCGGTTGGCGACAAGGACCTTGGCGATCTTCGGCATCCTCCCAGCCTAGCGAGGGGGTACCCCTCCCTTTTGACCCTCCTCGACAAGAAACGCCGAAAAACGTGTGTGAGACCCTACGAACGGTTCCAGAGGTCGGTCCACGACACCCCGAGTTCCCGGACCAGCCGCCGCACCGTGGAGAGGGACATCCCCACGACCGTCGACGGGTCGCCCTCGACCCGCTCGATGAAGGCCCCGCCCAGGCTGTCGACGGTGAACGCCCCCGCCACGAGCAGCGGCTCGCCGCTGGCGACGTACGCGGCGATCTCGTCGTCGTCCACGTCCGCGGCGAAGGTCACCCTCGCCTCCGCGACCGCGTGCGCCTCGGTCGGCGCCGTGCCGGGCGAGAGGCGGAACACGCTGTGCCCGGAGTGCAGCACCCCCGTGCGCCCCCGCATCCCGCGCCAGCGCGCGGTCGCGGCCTCGGGCGTGTAGGGCTTGCCCAGGATCTCGTCGCCGAGCTCGAACATCGAGTCGCCGCCGATGACCACACCGTCGAAGGCGGGGTCCTCCTCCCGCAGGCGGAGCGCGACATCGGCGGCCTTGCGCCGCGCGAGTAGCAGGACGTGCTCGGGGGCCGGAAGTTGCCGGCCCTCCGCCGCCTCGGTCTCGGCGACCACGGCTTCTTCGTCGACCTGCGGTGCCCGCGCCTCGGGTTCGATCCCCGCCTGCCGCAGGAGCATCAGACGGGCCGGAGAAGTGGATGCCAAGCACACGCGCATGCGTCCACGGTACTCACCGCGGTGCGCGGATCGCCTCGAAGCCACCGGACCCGGCGATCTCACCGGCGCGTGTGACAGGCTCGGACAATGCACGACGGCGACCTCATCGATCTCGACATCACCGGCATCGCCCACGGCGGGGTGTTCGTGGGGCGGCACGAGGGCCGCGTGGTCTTCGTCCCCGACACGCTCCCCGGCGAGCGGGTGCGCGCGCGCCTCACCGACACACGGAAGAAGTCCTTCTGGCGCGCCGACGCCGTCGAGGTGCTCGACGCGGCACCCGAGCGCCGACGGCACGTGTGGGCCGCGGCCGACATCGACGTGGCCCCGGAGGACCGCCCCGGCGGCGCGGAGTTCGGTCACATCTCCCTCGATCACCAGCGCCGTCTGAAAGAGCGCGTGATCCGGGAGGCACTCGAACGCGTGGGTCGCCTCGATCTGCCGGTCGACGTGCGCCCGGCCGGATCCTCCGATGACCCCGAGACCCCCGACGGGACGGGCTGGCGCACGCGCCTCCGTCTCCACGTCGACGAGGACGGCCGTGTCGGCGCCTACGCCGCGCGCTCGCACCGCGTCATCGAAACCCCCGATGCGCCGCTGGCCACGACCGAGGTCGCACGCGCCGCGGCCGCCGTCCGCAGCGGGGAACCCGGTCATCTGGACCTCGTGCAGCCCGCCGACGGGCGCGTGCGCGTCCTGCCCCGGCCCGACGGTTCGCGCTCGCGCCCGGCCCCCGAGGTCGTCGAGGAACGCGTGGGGGAGCGGACCTTCCGCGTCGACGCGGGCGGGTTCTGGCAGGTGCACCGCCTCGCGGCCCGGACGCTCACCTCTCTCGTCGCCGACGAGCTGACCGCGGCCGACGGCGTCGACCCCGACGGTCTGCACCTCGACCTGTACGGGGGCGTCGGTCTGTTCGCGGCGACGCTCGCCCAGCTCGGCGGGGCGTCGACACGCGTCCTCAGCGTGGAGTCCGACCCGCGCGCCACCGAGCACGCCGGGGAGAACCTGGCGGAGTGGATCGGAGCCCGGGCCGAGACCGCGCGAGCGGATCGCTTCGTCGCCGCGCTCGCCGCCGACGCCTCCGAGCGGGAACGCGAGCGTCTCGCCCGCGGTGTCGTCCTGCTCGACCCGCCGCGTGCGGGGGCCGGGCGCGACGTCGTCGAGGGCATCGCGGCGCTCACCCCGGCGACGGTGGCCTACGTGGCATGCGATCCCGTCGCGCTCTCGCGGGACCTGGCCATCTTCGCCGAGCACGGCTACCTCGCCCGGAACGGCATCCACGGTGTCGATCTGTTCCCGCACACCCATCACGTCGAAGCGGTCGTCGTCCTCCAGCGATGACCCGCCGGTCGGGGGATGTCCAGACCCTGCGGGCGCGAGGCGCGCGGATACGATGAGGGGATGACGCGCGTCGCCCTCATCGATGATCACGAGTCGGTTCGTCTCGGTCTCGAGGCGGCGCTCGCCCAGACCTCCACGACCGAGGTGGTGTTCTCGGGGGCGAACGTCGCGGCGTACCTCGATTGGCGGCGCGCCGCGGTGCAGTCCCCGGCCGACGTGGTCGTGCTCGATCTCACGCTCGGCGACGGCACCACGGTGTCCGAGAACGTGGACCGCGTCGTGCGCGACGGGTCGAGCGTGATCATCCACAGCGTCGCCGATCGCCCGGCCGCCGTTCGCGAGGCGCTCGCCGCCGGAGCCGCGGGCATCGTGAGCAAGTCGTCGCCGACGCACGAGGTGCTCGGCGCGATCGGGACGGTCGCGCGCGGTGAGCTGCTCGACAACGTCGAGTGGGCCAGCGCCGTCGAGGGTGACCGCGCGTTCGCCGACGCGCAGCTGTCGGCGCGCGAGCGCGAGGTCCTGCGGCTGTACGCGGCGGGCCTCCCGCTCAAGGCCGTCGCCGACCGCCTGGGTGTGGCGTACTCCACCGCGAAAGAGAACATCACCCGCGTCCGCGTGAAGTACGTCGAGGTCGGGCGTCCCGCCCCGACGAAGGTCGACCTGCTGCGGCGGGCGATGGAGGACGGGATCCTGCACGACGCCCCCGAAGCCGGGACCGATGCCTGACAACCTCCGTTCGGAGGCCCAGCGGACGGTTCTCGAGGAGGCCTGGGGGCGCATCCCGCACTCGCGCGAATCGCGCGACGACCCGGGCTCGTTCACGCAGAAGCGCATCGAGCGCGTCCTCACCATCTTCGTCGGCCCCGCTTCACTCGCTCTCGGTGCGCAGGCGCTCATCGCCGCTCTCGGACGCGCCGACGAGCGCGACGGCTGGCACCTCCCGCTGGCGGTCGGCGTGTTCGTGCCGTTGGCCGCGATGATCGTGGCCTGCGCGGTCGGACGGTTCACGCGCGTGTTCACGGGGATCTTCGCGGTCGTCTTCCTCGTCGCCCTGGCGCTCTGGCCCCTCGCCACGGACGGGGGACCGCCGCCGTCCCCGCTGGAGAACCCCTGGATCTTCTACCTCATCAACGTCGCGACCGTCGCCGCTGTCGTGGCTTTCCCGATGTCGCTGCAGATCGTCTGGACCGTCGCCGCCCCCGTGCTCTTCGGCGTGGTGCGGCTGATCCAGGCCGGGGGTCGAAGCGAGTTCTCCGTGCCGGTCGCGCTCGACGTGTCGTTCGCCCTGATCCTCGGCAGCGTTCTCGTCACCCTGACCTGGATGTACCGCTCGATCGCCGCCCACGTCGACGAGACCCGCGCGCAGGCCGTGTCGAGCTACGCGGAGGCGGCCGCCACCGCGGCGACCGAGAACGAACGCGTGGCCGTCGCCGCGCTCATGCACGACAGCGTCCTGGGCGCGCTTCTCGCCGCGGAACGGGCCTCGACGCCCCGCGAACGCACACTCGCCGTGAGCATGGCGCGAGAGGCACTGACCCGATTGGCGAACGCCGAGAAGGACGCCCTCGAAGGAAGCGATGCGCCGACGGATGCCGCCGGCCTCGCCGACGACATCGAAGCCGCGGCCCGCGAGCTCGGGGTCGATCTCGCGGTCCGCCGCCGCATCCAGGAGGGGACGCCCCGGGTTCCGGGCCGGGTCGCACGGGCGCTCTCGCTCGCGGCCATGCAGGCGGTCGCCAACGCCGTGCAGCACGCCGAGGCGCGGGGACTGTCGGTCGAGGTGTCGGGCTACACCGATCCGGGAAGCATCGTCGTGCGGGTGCGCGACGCCGGCGACGGCTTCGACCTCGACACGATCCCGGCCGACCGTCTCGGCATCCGGGGGTCGATCATCGCGCGCGTGACCGCGGTCGGAGGACGCTCCGACATCGAGTCGGGTCCCGCCGGCACGACGGTGACGCTCGAGTGGGAGAGCGGGGACCGCTGGTGACCGTCCGCGCCGCGCTCTCGGTGATCGCCCTGGCGTTCACGGCGTACCTCGCCGCTCGCGGTCTGCTCTGGACGAGCCCGGAGACGGTGGAGCACGGCTGGCTGATCATCGCGGCGCTGGTGCTCTACCTCCCGGTCACGTGGTTGTGGATCCTGCTGCCGGGATCGCGTCCGCAGGCGACCCCCCTCGCGACGCCCGGCGAACGGTCGTCCCTTCCGGGATGGGCTGCGGCGCTCGCTCTGGTCGCGTCGGCGGTGGTGCCGAACGCCGCCTTCCTCGCGGTCACGCCCGACGGACGGACCCAGCCGTTCGTCACGTGGGTGATCGGTGGAATCGGGGCGCTGATGGTGATCGTCATGGTCCGTCACCGGCCGATCGTCGCCTGGACCGGTATGGCGGCGCTCGCGGTCTCGGCCTCGGTGTGGCTCGGTCCGGTCTCGGCACTGAGCCTCGGGCTCGTCGGATCGCTCGTGTGGGTGTCCGTCGCTCAGCTCATGTCGATCGCCCTGCGTCGCACGGCCCAGGACGCGGTCCAGCTCTCCGAGCTGCAGCAGGCGGCCTCGGCGTGGCAGGCGGCCCAGAGCGGTCGGCAGCGCGAGCGCCGTGTCCACGTGCAGCGCGCGCTCGCCGTCGCCGGTCCCGTCCTCTCCCGGGTGATCGAGACGGGTGGCAACCTCCGTCCGTCGGAGCGGACGGCCGCGCGCTTGGCCGAGCACAGCCTGCGCGACGAACTGCGCAGTCCCCGCCTGCTGGATCAGGGTGTGCGCGCCGAGATCGATTCGGCGCGGCGCCGGGGGGCCGCGGTCTCCCTCTTCGACGAGGGCGGTCTCGACGGACTCGACGCCGCCGAACTGCAGACGATCCGCGCGGAACTGGCCGAGGTTCTGCGCGGGGCCGTGTCCGAGCGCCTGATCATCCGCACGTCTCCGCACAACGGGGTGGCGGTGACGGTCGTGGGGCGCTCGACCGGCGAGGGCGCGGGCGGCGACGACGACGAGGTCGACCTCTGGCGCGAGATCCGGCGTCCGCGCTGACCGAGCGCGGCCCCGCACCGAGCACGGACCGTCGCAACCAGCCCGAACCAGCGACCAGGGGGATGGGGGTGAGGGGGCGGCGAACGCGCACCCCTCACCCATGCGGACGGTTACCCGAAAACCGGCCGCGGTGGTCGGAACCGGCTCGATGAGCGGTCCGACCGAACGCACAAAGCGTTCCAGCTCATCCAGTATTCGTGACGGTGTCGTCTTCGTCTGTAGGTATTTCGGGGGACAGTCGTCCCCGCGTCACACGGTGAAGCTGTGCCACCCCGCCGCACGGTCGAGCGGGGTGCGCAGACCGCGCGCCGACAGCTCCCACCGCGAGCGAGAAGCGGTGTCGGGCGCCGTCGCATCGGCGACCTCGCGCGCGTAGGCCTCGCTCACGACGACGACGGCCGCGGCCAGCTCCTCCTCCGTGGGCGTCCCGCGCACGACCTCCGCCACGACGGGCGGCCGGCCGGCTTCGACCTCGGCTTCGGGGTGCGCGCCGCTCACAGCGGGATGTTCCCGTGCTTCTTGGCGGGCAGGCTCGCGCGCTTGTTCCGCAGCGCGCGCAGGGCCTTCGCGATCGACACGCGCGTCTGCGCCGGCTCGATGATCCCGTCGAGCTCGCCGCGCTCCGCGGCCAGGAACGGGGATGCCACGTTGTACGTGTACTCGTTGGCCAGGCGCGTGCGCACGGCGGCGACGTCCTCGCCCGCTTCTTCGGCGCGCTTGATCTCGCCGCGGTAGAGGATGTTGACCGCCCCCTGGCCGCCCATGACGGCGATCTCGGCGGTGGGCCAGGCGAGGTTGATGTCGGCGCCGAGTTGCTTCGAGCCCATGACGATGTAGGCCCCGCCGTACGCCTTGCGCAGGATCACCGTGACCAGCGGCACGGTGGCCTCGGCGTAGGCGTACAGCAGCTTCGCGCCGCGGCGGATGACGCCGGTCCACTCCTGATCGGTGCCGGGGAGGTACCCGGGAACGTCGACGAGGGTCACGATGGGCACCGAGAACGCGTCGCAGAAGCGCACGAAGCGCGAGGCCTTCTCGCCCGCGTCGATGTTGAGCGTGCCGGCCATCTGCGAGGGCTGGTTGGCGATGATGCCGACCGTGCGCCCCTCGATCCGCCCGAAGCCGATCACGATGTTCGGGGCGAACAGCGGCTGCACCTCGAGGAAGTCTCCGGCGTCGACGATCCCCGAGATCACGGTGTGGATGTCATACGGCTGGTTCGGCGAGTCGGGGATGATCGTGTTCAGCGAGCGGTCGGCGTCCGTCGTCTCGAACTCGAACGGGGTCTCGTAGACCGGGATCTCGGCGAGGTTGTTGTCGGGCAGGTAGCCGATGAGCGTGCGGGCGTAGTCGATCGCGTCGTCCTCGTCGTCGGCGAGGTAGTGCGCGACGCCCGAGCGGCTGTTGTGCGTGAGAGCGCCGCCGAGCTCTTCCATGCCGACGTCTTCGCCGGTCACGGTCTTGATCACGTCGGGGCCGGTGACGAACATCTGGCTCGTCTTGTCGACCATGATGACGAAGTCGGTGAGGGCGGGGGAGTACACGGCTCCACCGGCGGCGGGACCCATGATCAACGAGATCTGCGGGATGACGCCCGAGGCCGCCGTGTTCAGGCGGAAGATCTCGCCGTACTTGCCGAGGGCGACGACGCCCTCCTGGATGCGCGCCCCACCCGAGTCCAGGATGCCGATGATCGGGATGCCGCTGCGCAGAGCCAGCTCCATGACCTTGATGATCTTGTCGCCGGCGACCTCGCCGAGTGAGCCGCCGAAGGTCGAGAAGTCCTGGGCGTAGACGGCCACCGTCCGGCCGTGGATGGTGCCCGTGCCCGTGACGACGGAGTCGCCGTAGGGACGCGACTTGTCCATGCCGAACGCGATCGTGCGGTGGCGCACGTACTCGTCGAGCTCGACGAACGAGCCCGGGTCCACGAGCATCTCGATGCGCTCGCGCGCCGTGAGCTTGCCCTTCGCGTGCTGCTTGTCGCGGGCGGCGGCTTCGGCGTCGACGACCGCCTCTTGGAACCTGGTGCGCAGGTCCGCGATCTTGCCGGCGGTGGTGAAGAGATCGGGCTGGTCGGTCACGCCTTCCACCCTAGCGACAGCCTCGTCGCCGACGTTGGAGGGTGCGCACAAGCGAATCCGCGAGGCACTGTGGCATCCGTCCAGGTCCCTTCCGTGGCGTGCTCCGGAGCGGAAGCGCAAGCGGATGCCGTCCCCTCGGCGATTCTCTAGGGTGTGGGCATGCCGATCCCCGAAGCCGGATACCCGCGCACCGCCGCCGTCAGCCCCCGCGTCCAGGTGGTCGAGACCACCGATTCCACCAATGCCGACGTCGTCGCCGCCGTCACCGCGGACCCCGCGGGGTGGCCGCACCTGTCGCTCCTCGTGACGCGCGACCAGCGCGCCGGGCGGGGGCGCCTCGACCGCACGTGGACGGCCCCGGCGGGCACGGCGATCGCCGTCTCGGTCGTGGTCGACGCCTCCACGGTGCCCGTGACGCTGCGCGGCTGGATCCCGCTCGCGGCAGGTGCCGCGATGACGCGCGCGGTGGGGGCGCAACTCGCCGGGCACAGCGGCGTGACGGAGCTGAAGTGGCCGAACGACGTGCTCGTGGACGGGGGCAAGATCTGCGGCATCCTCGCCGAGGCGGTTCCCGGCACCTTCGACACCGTGGTGGTGGGCGCCGGCGTCAACACCCGGATGACCCGGGCCGATCTTCCCGTGACGACCGCGACCTCGTTCGCCGCGATCGGGGCGGAGTGCGACGAGGACCGCCTCATCGCGGACTACGTCACGGGACTCTCCGAACTCCTGACCGCGCTCTCCGGGGGCCGGGAGGAGCGCGTGCACAGCGACATCGAGAAGCTCTGCGCCACGGTGGGCCGGGACGTGACCGTGTCCCTCCCCGACGGCACGACGCTCTCGGGTCGCGCGACGCGGCTGGACGAGACGGGCCGGTTGGTCGTGGAGGCCGGGACCATCGTCGAGGCCGTCTCGGCGGGCGACGTCGTCCACGTGCGCTGAGGGACGCTTCCGCGTGTGCGCCGTGAGCTGCGGTGCCGACCCCGCACAATGAAGGGGTGACCCAGCCGACCAGCTACGGAGGGCGCCCGCGCACGCCGGCGCCCGGCGCCGCGGCACCCGAGCTGCGTATCGCGCGGGTGCGCTCGCACGCCCGACGTCTCGCGTGGTCGGCCCTCGTGCTGATCGGCGCCGCGGGGGCGACGGCGTACTTCTACGACAACCTGCCCGCTCCGTACGAGAACTGGATGCTGGTGAGCGCGGCCGCGGCGGTCGTGCTGCTGCTCGTCGTGCTCCCCTACATCGTGTGGCTTTCCCACTCGTGGACGATCACGACGCGACGCGTGATCGAGCGCTCGGGATTCTTCGGCTCGCGTCGTCAGGAGATCTCCCACGTGCGGGGCTACTCGATCCAGATGCGCCGCGGTGTCCTGCAGCGCCTCTGGGGTGCGGGGACGCTCACGCTCTCGAACGGTGTCGAGCCGCCGCTGCGGATGAAGAACGTGCCGCAGGCCGTCCTCCTGCACGAGACGCTCGTCGACCAGGTCGAGGTCAACCAGATCCTCGCCCACCGCGACTCGCAGTCGTTCGGTTCCGGCGCGGTCGACGCCTGACCTGCACGTCACTCTCCCCTCGACCGGCCTCTCGGCGGGTGCCCGGCTCGCGCCCTCGGGGGAGGCCCGACAGAATGGATCCGGACGAAGGGAGCGGCATGGCGCTGCGAGTCGGAGTGATCGGTGGCGGACAGCTGGCGCGGATGATGATCGCCCCCGCCGTCGAACTGGGGATCGAGATCCGCGTGCTCGCCGAGGATGAGGGCATGTCGGCCGCGCTCGCGGCCTCCGCGGTGGGCGATTACCGCGACGCCGAGACGGTGCTGGCGTTCGCACGCGACGTCGACGTCATCACCTTCGACCACGAGCACGTGCCGCAGGACGTGCTCGCCGCTCTCGTCGGCGCGGGCGTCTCGGTCCACCCGGGACCCGCGCCGCTCGCCGTCGCCCAGGACAAGCTCGTCATGCGCACGCGCATGGCCGAGCTGGGCCTCCCGCAGCCCGACTGGGCCGCTGTCGCGGACGCCGCCGCCCTTCAGGCCTTCCTCGACGCCCACGGCGGCCGAGCCGTGGTCAAGACACCGCGAGGCGGGTACGACGGCAAAGGCGTGCGCGTCGTGTCCGCGGCCACCGAGGCCGACGACTGGTTCACCGCCCTCGCGGAGGACGGCAACGGCGGCTCGCTCCTCGTCGAGGAGCTCGTGGATTTCACCCGTGAGCTCGCCCAACAGGTGGCGCGCCGTCCGTCGGGAGAGGTGCGGGCGTACCCCGTCGTCGAGACCGTTCAGCGCGGCGGGGTCTGCGCCGAGGTCGTGGCTCCCGCTCCTCGCGCCGATGCCCGTGTGCAGCGGGTCGCCGCTGAGATCGGCGTCGCCGTCGCGGAGGGCCTCGGCGTCACCGGAATGCTCGCCGTCGAGCTCTTCGAGACCAGCGACGAGCGCATCCTCATCAACGAACTCGCGATGCGCCCCCACAACAGCGGCCACTGGACCCAGGACGGCGCGGTCACCAGCCAGTTCGAGCAGCACCTGCGGGCGGTCCTCGACCTCCCGCTCGGATCGACGGATGCCACGGCCCCGTGGGCCGTCATGATCAACGTGCTCGGCGGTCCCGCCGACGGGACGCTCGAGGAGCGCTTCCCGGCCGCGCTGGAGGCGCACCCGAGCGTCAAGGTCCACACGTACGGCAAGGCTCCGCGCCCCGGCCGCAAGGTGGGGCACGTGAACGTGACGGGCGAGGACCTCGACGACATCGTGTACGAGGCGCGCGCCGCGGCGGCGTTCTTCGACTGAGGTGAACTCCTGAGCGTGCCGTTCCGCCTTCTTCCAGCGAGCCGCCCTAGCCTGGACCGGTGACCCGGCCGCTGCATTCTTCCGAGACGCCCGTGGTCGGCGTCGTCATGGGCTCCGACTCCGACTGGCGGGTGATGAACGCCGCCTCGGAGGTGCTCACCGAGTTCGGCATCCCCCACGAGGTCGAGGTCGTCTCGGCCCACCGCACGCCCGACAAACTCGTCCGGTACGGCCGCGACGCCCGCGCCCGCGGCCTCCGCGCCATCATCGCCGGGGCCGGGGGCGCCGCGCACCTCCCCGGGATGTTGGCATCCGTCACCGCCCTTCCCGTGATCGGCGTCCCCGTCCAGCTCGCCACCCTCGAGGGACTCGACTCGCTGTTGAGCATCGTCCAGATGCCGGCGGGGATCCCCGTGGCGACCGTGTCGATCAACGGGGCGAAGAACGCGGGGCTCCTGGCCGCTCGCATCCTCGGCGCGGCCGACCCCGAGATCGCCGATCGCGTCGAGGCCTACGCGCGCGACCTCGAGATCCAGGTCGAAGAGAAGAACCGCCGGCTCAAGGAGTCCCTATGACGCTCGCCCCGCCGCGCGCGTCCGCGCGCCCCTCGCTGGTCGAGCAGCGCCCTCTGCGCAATCCCGACCTCGGGTCGACGGCCGTCATGACACGTCGCGGCTGGTGGCTGATCGTCGCGAACCTGCTCATCCCCGGTTCCGCCCAGGTGCTGGCGGGCGATCGGCGCCTCGGTCGGTTCGGACTCGGCGCGACCCTCGCGCTGTGGGTGATGATCGTGCTCATCGCGCTCGGCGCGCTGCTCGCGCCCAGCACCCTTTTCGCGCTGGCGACCGGCTCGTCCATCCCCGACTTCCTCTCGTGGTTCCGCTGGGTGCCCCTCACGCTCGTCCAGGGCGTGCTGATCGGGTACGCGGTGCTGTGGATCGTGCTGACGATCGACACGCTGCGCCTCGTCCGCCTCGTGCGGACCGGCCCGCTCGCACGCTTCGGCATCGCGATCGTCGCGATCGGCCTCACCAGCACGCTCGTGGCGGGGGCCGGGTGGGCGGTGCAGACGGTCGGCACCACGCGCGACGCGTTCGCGGAGATCTTCGCGCAGTCCGCCCCTGTCGTTCCGCCGTCGGACGGGTACTACAACATCCTGCTGCTCGGCGCCGACTCCGGCGAAGGCCGCGACTCCATGCGCTTCGACAGCATCTCCGTGGTCTCGATCAACGCCGCCTCGGGCGCGGTGACCATCACCGGCATCCCGCGCGACATGCCCAACTTCCCCTTCGCGCCGGGACCCATGCAGGACAAGTACCCGAACGGGCACGAGGGCAAGTACGACCCGACCTGCGGCTGGGGCAGCGGCATCAACCAGCTGCGCACCGAGGTCGAGGTCTGCCAGGACGGCAAGGCCCTGTATCCGGATGCCGAGTCCCGCGGCTCCGAGCCGGGCATCGAGGCGACCAAGGACGCGGCCGAGGGCATCCTCGGCGTCCAGATCCCGTACTACGTGCTCCTCGACATGAAGGGCTTCGCCAATCTCGTGGACGCTCTCGGCGGCGTGGACATCACCGTCGACGAGCGTCTGCCGAAGGGCGGCCCCGCCTACGACGGCCAGCCCGTCGACGACTGGGCCTTCGGGTGGATCGAGCCCGGGGCCCAGCACATGGACGGCGACACGGCGCAGTGGTACGCCCGCTCGCGGTACACGACGAGCGACTTCGACCGCATGCGGCGCCAGCGTCAGCTCCAGGAGGCGATCCTCGCGCAGTTCACCCCGCAGAACGTCCTGACCCACTTCCAGGAAGTCGCCGCGGCCGGCACGAACATCGTCGAGACCGACCTGCCCCAGGGGCTCATCGCCCCGACGCTGGTCGACCTCGCCCTGAAGGCGAAGGATCAGCCCGTCTCGACCATCGAGCTCACGCCCGAGGGTGGGGTCGACGAATTCGACCCCGACTACGCCCAGGTCCAGCAGATGGTCCACGACAAGCTGCATCCGCCCACCGAGACGGAGGCACCTGCCCCGTGACCGTCACCCTGCGCGTCGTGCTGGACCAGCTCGTCGCCCCCACCTCCCGCGATCTCGCCGAGGCCTCGGCCTCTCTCACGCAGGCGCTGATCGACACCGCCCCGCGCGGTTGCGACGTCGCCAGCATCGTCCCCTCTCCCGGGCTGCCCGACGACGCGGGCGTCACCGCGCTGTCCGCCGAGACCCGTCTCCCCATGCGTCGACGCGAGCTGGCGGCCTCGTGGCAGCTGGGGGTGGCCCCCGGCGTCGGCAAGGGGCTCATCCACTCGCCGACGGCGCTCGCGCCGCTCGTCCGCCACGACCGCGTCAACGAGACGCATCAGATCGTCGTGACGCTGTGGGACCTCCGCGCGTGGGAGACGCCAGACGAGTTGCCGCGCGCCGAGGCCCTCGCCTCGCGTGCCCTGCTGTCGCGCGTCGCCAAGCACGCCGATGCGGTCGTGGTGCCCACGCACGCGATGGCCGAGCGGCTCGGCGAACTGGCCAAGTCGAAGCTCGTGTCCAAGATCCGCGTGATCGGTGGGGCACCGGCGGCCGGGATGCGCGTCCCCTCGGACGCGGTCGGTCGCCTTCGAGCCCTCGACCTGCCCGGGTCGTTTCTGGCCGTCGCGGGCGGGAGCGCCCCCTCGGACGGCCTCACGGACGCCTTCGCCGCCGTGACGGCCGCGGAATGGGACGGTGACGTGGTCGTCCTGGACGTCCCCGACGGCGAGGAGCCCGCGGTCGTCGAGCTCGCCGTCGCCGCCGGGATCCTGGAGGCCCGCGTGCACGCTCGCGGTTCGCTCGACCAGTGGGATCGCGCGGCGGTGCTGTCCCAGGCCGCGGCGTTCGTCACGGGATGCGCACGGACCGACTGGCCCTGGCGGGCGGTCGATGCTCTGGCCGTCGGCATCCCGATCGTCGCGGTCGACACGCCGCTGCATCGGGAGGTCCTCGCGGATGCCGTGGCCCTCGCGCCCGCCGACGACCTCGGGGCGGCGCTGACCCGGGCGCTGGGGGAGGACGGCGCACGCCTGCGTGTGCTCGCTGGAGACCGCGCCAAGGGCTTCGCCTGGGAGCCCTGCGCCGACCGCATCTGGGCGCTGCACGCCGAGCTCTGAGCGGCCGGGGCCGCGCACGGGGAAGCGGTCCGCCCTATGCTCGGACGCATGCCTGCACGCGCCGGGATCGTCGTCCGCACCCGCCAACGCCCGGTGTTCCTCCGTCGGGCGCTCGACGACATCGCCGCGCAGCGCTTCGCCGACTGGCAGGTGGTCGTCGTCAACGACGGCGGCGACGTGGCCGAGGCCGAGGCCATCGTCGCCGAGGCAGCCCTCGGCGACCGGGCGCGCGTCGTCCACATCGCCCCCGGCGACGGCGGGCGATGCATCGCGGCCAACGCGGGAGTGCGGGCCCTCGAGGCCGAGTACGTGGTGCTGCACGACGACGATGACCGGTGGCATCCCTCCTTCCTCGAGCGCACGGTCGCGTGGCTCGATGAGCACGACGCCCACGCGGCCGTATCGGCGGCGACCGAGATCGTCTACGAGGAGAACCGCGGCGGCACCTGGGTCGAGGTCGGCCGCGCCCCGTTCTGGGCGGGCATGAGCCGGATCTCCGTCGGCGAGATGATGAGCGTGAACCGCGCCGTTCCGATCTCGGTCCTGTACCGACGCCGCCTGCACGACGAGATCGGCTGGTACGACGAGACGCTCGACGCCGTCGAGGACTGGGATCTGTACCTGCGGATGCTGCGCGACCACGAGATCGGCTTCCTCGCGGGCGAGCCGCTCGCGTTCTGGACGCAGCGCCCCGACTCGCTCGGCCTCGATGCGAACAGCATGTTCGGTCTCGCGGCCGAGCACGCGCGCGACGACGCGGTGGTGCGTGACCGCGCCCTCGCCGAATGGATGCACCGCGAGGGCCCCGGACTGCCGCTCTACCTGGCGTCCCTGCAGACGCAGCTGGCCGCGCACGTCGACCAGGCGGTCGACCGGCTCCGAGCGGAGCTGCGCGACGACGTCCGTCGGGAGATCGATGCGCACCAGCCGCTGCTTTCGCGTGTTCGGCGGCTCCGTCGCCGCCTCGGCGGTCGATAACGGGCACTTACCGATTGCGGACAATATTCCCATCCGTCACTCGAGACACGCATAATGAACGCGTGAACTCTGCACACGACACCGTTGTCCCGTCTCGTTCGAGGCGGGCGCGTGTCGCGCTGCCCGCTCTCCTTCTGCTGGTCGGCGCGTTGACGCTGTCGGCGTGCGCGACGCCCATTCGCGGAGCGGCTCCCTCGCCCAGTCCCTCCTCGTCCTCCTCGTCGACCATGTCGCCCGCGCCCACTTCCACGCAGACGCCGGATCCGACTGCGAGCGAGAGCGCCACACCGAACACGCCCTACAACGGTGAGATCCTCGTTGTGACGTCGGAAGTGCGCGAGGGAGCGCTCGAAGTCACGGCGATGGTGCCGGGCGTCGCCGAGTCGGGGGGCACATGCACGCTGACGCGTGACGACACCCAGGAGTCCGTGTCGGTCGAGGCCACCGAGGGCAACGGCGTCACCTACTGCGGTCTCATGTCGCTTCCCCTCGCCGACGGATCGGGCGAGGTGCCCTTCCACGTCGAGTACTTCTCGTCTCAGGTGCGCGCCAAGTCCGCGACCGCGACCGTCGAGCTCGGTCAGTGATCACGCGATCGCGTCGCCGCAGCGTCGCGGCGGTCATCGCGGCGTGGGCCTGCGCGATCGCCGTCCTGGTCGCGATCCCGGTCGCGCTGCCCGCCACCGTGAGTCCCGTCGATGCGGCGGCGGCCGCGGACGCGGCGGATTGGAACGCGGGCAACATCATCGACGACGCCGTCTTCTACGACGGCAACGCGATGACCTCGAACGAGATCCAGGCGTTCATGGAGCGCCAGGTCTCGTCCTGCCGTTCGGGGTACACCTGTATCAAGGATTACCGCCAGAACACCGACGATCGGCCCGCGGACAAGTACTGCAACGGGTACCAGGGGCAGCCGAACGAGAGCGCGTCGACCATCATCGACAAAGTCGCGCGTTCCTGCGGAATCAGTCAGAAGGCCTTGCTCGTGCTCCTCCAGAAGGAGCAGGGGCTGATCACCTCGACGGCGCCCTCGGACTGGAACTATCGGGCGGCCACGGGGCAGGGGTGCCCCGACACCGCGCCGTGTGATTCGTCGACGGCGGGCTTCTTCTACCAGGTGTATTACGGGGCTCGACAGTTCGAGGTCTACCGCCTCAACCCCGCGTGGTGGGGCTACCAGCAGGGGCGCTGGAACAACATCCTGTACAACCCCGACGGGGGGTGCGGGACCCAGCGGGTCTACATCGAGAACCAGGCCACCGCAGGCCTGTACATCTACACGCCGTACGTTCCGAACCAGGCCGCGTTGAACAACCTCTATGGGACCGGAGACGGGTGCTCGGCCTACGGCAACCGCAACTTCTGGCGCACCTTCACCGACTGGTTCGGCTCCACGCGCGCCGGCGGTCGCCCCTTCGGCTCGGCCGACGCGATCGAGGCGTATCCCGGTGGCATCCGCGTGCGCGGATGGGCGATCGATCCCGACACGACCGCCTCGATCCAGGTGCAGGTGTCTCTCGCGGGCGACGTCACGACGGTCGCCGCCGACGCGGATCGCCCTGACGTCGCGGCGGCGTATCCGGGCAGCGGCAGCCGGCACGGATTCGATGTGCGCGTCCCGGTCACGCAGGGGGGCAGTGGACAGGTCTGCCTGTACGCCGTCAACACCGGACCGGGGTCGAACGTGACCCTCGGATGCCGCGACCTCCCGTTCTACACGGGCTCGCCCGTCGGGGCGGTCGACGTCGTCAAGGCATCGTCGGGCTCGGTTTCGGTGTCGGGGTGGGCACTCGACCCGGACACCGCCTCGTCGATCGCCGTGCACGCGTATGTCGACGGCGTGGGCACCGCCCTCTCGGCGACGCGCGATCGTCCCGACCTGGCCGGTCCGTACCCCGCCCACGGGACCGCTCACGGCTTCAGCGCGACGCTGAAGGTGCCGCTCGACGCGAAACAGATCTGCCTCTACGGCATCAACACCGGCCGGGGTGACAACTCGACCCTCGGCTGCCGGAGCATCATGACGCCCGCGTCCCGTGACATCGGACGCGCCCCGATCGGCAGCCTCGACAGTGTCGGCGTGGCCGGCACGTCCGCACGGGTGAGCGGCTGGGCGATCGATCCCGACACGAAGAAGCCGATCCCCGTGCACGTCTACGTGGCGGGCAAGGGCACGGCGTTCACCGCCGACAATCTGCGTCGCGATGTGGGTCAGGCCTACCCGGGTTACGGCAACGCGCACGGCTTCTCGGAGGTCGTCGATCTGCCGGCCGGCAGAAGCACGCTCTGCGTCTACGCGATCAACACCGCGGGCGACAACACGACACTCGGATGCCAGAGCGTCACCGGTCAGGACAAGGGACAGGCCCCGATCGGGAGCGTGGACGGCGTGACGGTCTCGGGCCAGAACGCAACGGTTCGCGGGTGGGCGATCGATCCCGACACCGTGCGTCCGATCGCGGTGCGCGTCTCGGTCGACGGCAAGAGCACACGTCTGACGGCGAATGCGTCGCGCCCCGATGTCGGTGCCGCCTACCCCCTGTACGGGTCGCTGCACGGCTTCGCCCAGTCGGTGCGGATCCCCATCGGGCCCTCCACGGTGTGCGTGACGGCGATCAACACGAGTGGACCGGATACCGACCTCGGATGCCGGACGGTCGCGACGCGCGACGAGGGACGGGCTCCCATCGGCAGCGTCGACGAGGTGAGCGTCGCCGGCACGACGGCGACGGTGCGGGGCTGGGCCATCGACCCCGACACCGCCCGCCCCATTGCCGTGCACGTGTACGTCGGCTCGTCGGCCACGGTCCTCACGGCTGACGGGAGCCGCCCCGACGTGGCCGCCGTGTACCCGCCCTACGGTTCGGCGCACGGCTTCCGGTCGACGGTGCAGATTCCGGTGGGTACCTCTCGGCTGTGCATCTACGCGATCAACACGGTCGGCGCGAATCCTCTGCTGGGATGCCGGACCGTGACGGGTGTGGCCGGAGCCCCCGTCGGAAACCTCGACTCCGTCAGCGCGGGAACGGGATCGGTGTCCGTGCGCGGCTGGGCGTTCGACCCCGATGTGAAGGGCCCGATCTCGGTGAGCGTCACCATCGACGGCACCAGCCGCTCCGTGCGCGCGGACAAGTCCCGTCCCGACGTGGGCGCCGCTTTCCCCTCCGCCGGGTCGGCTCACGGCTTCGAGCAGCGCCTGACGGCGACCAAGGGCAAACGTCAGGTCTGCGTGAGCGTCACGGACGACAAGGGGAAGTTCAGCATCCCCCTCGGGTGCAAGACCGTCACCGTCGGGTGAGACAGGAACCCCGCCTGCCCTGCGGCGTCACCCGGGGCAGGCGGGGTTCCCGTTTCGGTCAGCCCTGGGCCAGGTAGGCCCGCAGCCGCTCCGTCGCGTCTCCCAGTTCGATGCCGGCGGCGGCCGTCGCCGAGGTGTCGAGAACGCTGTTGTGCGGACGCGGTGCGACGGGGGAGGTCGCGCCGGCGAAGTACTCGGCCGTGCTCACGCCGGTCACCCGCGCGGGGTCGTGACCGGTGAACTCATAGACCTGACGTGCGATGTCGCACCAGGAGGCGGGGTCGCCCTGCCCCGTCACGTTGTACACGCCGTAGGGCGCGGTGTCGCGGATCAGCGTGTGTATGGCGGCCGCGATGTCGGACGTGAATGTCAGGCGGCCCACCTGGTCGTCGACGACTCGCGGATCGATCCCCCGCTCCGCGAGAGAAGCCATCGTGCGCACGAAGTTGGCACCCTCTCCGATCACCCAGCTCGTGCGGACGATGTAGTGCCGGGGGACGACGGAGACGATCGCATCCCCGGCCGCCTTGGTCTGCCCGTAGACGCCCAGCGGGGCGTATCCGTCGACGGTGCTGTACGCCCCGTCCTTCGTCCCGTCGAACACGTAGTCGCTCGACACGTGCACCAGGGTGATCCCGTTCGCGGTCGCGACGCGGGCCAGGGCGGCCACGGCCGTGACGTTCGCGGCCCACGCCTCGGTGCGGCCCTCGGGGGTCTCGGCGACATCGACCTTCGTGTACGCCGCGGCGTTGATGATGGTGCCGTAGTCGCGCCAGCGACGGGCGGTGCCGAGGTCGGGGGAGGTCAGGTCGAGTTCGGCCCGCGAGGCGTACTCGATCCACGGGTGGTCACCGAGTTCCTCGCGGAGCGCCCGACCCAACTGGCCCTGTGCTCCGGTGACCAGGATCTTCTTCGGCGGCATGGCGACGACGTCCGCCAGGCGGGGGTGGTTCTTGTCCTTCGCGCTGATCTCGACCTCGTCGAGCGGGATCGGCCACGCGATGCCCGCGGTCTCGTCGGCGAGGTTGAGGAAGGTGTACGTGGCGTCGGGCGACCAGTGGTCGTTGACGAGGTACGTGTACGCGGTGTCGGGCTCGAGCGTCTGGTACGAGTTCCCCACCCCGCGCGGAACGAAGATCGCGGTGGACGGGTCGAGCTCCGCGGTGAAGACAGCCCCGAAGGTCGGACCTTCGCGCAGGTCGACCCATGCGCCGAAGATCCGGCCGGTGGCCACCGCGACGTACTTGTCCCAGGGCTCGGCATGGATGCCGCGGGTGGTGCCGACGGCATCGTTGAACGAGATGTTGTTCTGCACCGGCCCGAAGTCGGGAAGCGCGACGGCGCCCGCGGTCATCTTCTCTCGCTGCCAGTTCTCCTTGAACCATCCGCGCGCGTCGCCGTGCACGGGGAGGTCGACCAGGATGAGCCCGGGGATGGTGGTCTCACGGGCCGAGAGCGCCTTGCCGAAGTCGATCGACACGGGGGTCACTGCCCCTTGCTGGCGTAGAAGGCTTCCACGCCGTCCTTGGTGGGCGCCCACCAGGCCTCGTTCTCTCGGTACCAGTCGATGGTGGCCGCGAGCCCGGACTCGAAGTCGCCGTACGTCGGCGTCCAGCCGAGCTCGGTGCGGAGTTTGGTGGAGTCGATCGCGTAGCGCAGGTCGTGTCCCGGCCGATCCGTCACGAGGTCGTAGGCGTCCGCGGGCTGACCGGCGATCCGCAGGATCATCTCGACGACGCTCTTGTTGTCCTTCTCGCCATCGGCGCCGATGAGGTACGTCTCGCCGATCTCGCCCTTGTCGAGGATCGTCAGCACGGCGGAGGAGTGGTCGTCGGCGTGGATCCAGTCGCGCACGTTCTCGCCCGTGCCGTAGAGCTTCGGACGAATCCCGCGGATGACGTTGGTGATCTGCCGGGGGATGAACTTCTCGACGTGCTGGTAGGGGCCGTAGTTGTTCGAGCAGTTGCTGATGGTCGCGCGCACCCCGAAAGAGCGCACCCAGGCACGGACGAGGAGGTCGGACCCGGCCTTCGTCGACGAATAGGGCGACGACGGGTTGTAGGGCGTCGATTCGGTGAAGCGCGCCGGGTCGTCGAGCTCGAGATCGCCGTAGACCTCGTCGGTGGAGATGTGGTGGAAGCGCACGTCGTGACGGCGGGCGGCTTCGAGAAGCGTGTACGTCCCGATGATGTTGGTGTCGAGGAACGGACGCGGGTCATGCAGCGAGTTGTCGTTGTGCGACTCCGCCGCGTAGTGCACCACGGCGTCGGCCTCGGCGACGAGCGGGTCGACGACCCCGGCATCCGCGATGTCGCCCACGACCAGGCGCACGCGATCCTCGGGCAGGCCGTCGAGCGAGGCGCGGTTGCCGGCGTAGGTGAGCTTGTCGAGCACCGTCACCGTGTGGTCGGTGTGAGCGATGACGTGGTGCACGAAATTCGACCCGATGAAGCCTGCGCCACCGGTCACAAGAAGACGACTCATGGCCTCAAGATTACCGGTGCGCCCGTCGCACCGCGGGGACCCGGATTGGCACCCGCTCCCGGATGGGGGAAACTGGTCCTCATGCGCGGAATCATTCTGGCGGGCGGCACGGGCTCCCGGCTGCACCCCATCACTCAGGGCATCTCGAAGCAACTCGTACCCGTCTACGACAAGCCGATGATCTACTACCCGCTGTCGACGCTGATCCTCGCCGGAATTCGAGACATCCTGATCATCACGACGCCCCAGGACTCGGAGCAGTTCCAGCGGCTCCTCGGCGACGGATCGCGTTTCGGGATCTCGCTCACCTATAAGGTCCAGCCGTCGCCGGACGGGCTCGCGCAGGCGTTCCTCCTCGGTGAGGAGCACATCGGGTCCGACTCCGTCGCGCTCGTCCTGGGCGACAACATCTTCTACGGCCAGGGCATGGGCACGCGTCTGCGCCAGTACACCGACCTCGACGGCGGTGTCGTGTTCGGTTACCGGGTGGCGGACCCGAAGGCGTACGGCGTGGTCGAGTTCGACGCCGACGGTCGTGTCGTCTCCCTCGAGGAGAAGCCCGAGCACCCCAAGAGCAGCTACGCCGTTCCCGGACTGTACTTCTACGACAACGACGTGATCGAGATCGCGCGGGCTCTCAAGCCCTCCCCGCGCGGCGAGCTCGAGATCACCGACGTCAACTCCACCTACCTCGAGCAGGGACGACTGCGCGTCGAGCTGCTCCCGCGCGGCACGGCCTGGCTCGATACCGGCACCTTCGATTCCCTCAGCGAGGCGACCGAGTTCATCCGCACGGTCGAGAAGCGCCAGGGCCTGTCCATCGGATGCCCCGAAGAAGTCGCGTGGCGCATGGGCTTCCTCTCCGACGACGAGCTGCGAGAGCGCGCGGAACCCTTGGTCAAGAGCGGCTACGGCCGTTACCTGCTGACCGCCCTCGAAAATGCCACGGACCGCTGACGCCGAGGCGTCGGTGGACTCCGGCACGGAATCGAGCCCGCGGGTAACCGATCGTGCGGTGGTCTACGCGGTCCGTGCGACGGGCCGCATCGAGGAGACCACCGTCCTGGCCCTGCGGTCGTTGCGTGCGATCGCGGAGACGATCGTGCTCGTGCACCCGGGGCCGCTCTCGCCCGAGCACCGCTCGCTCGTGAAGGGGCTCGTCGACGACGTGCTGGAGACGGAGTCCGACGAGTTCAGCTCGGCCTCGTATGCGCCCGCCGTCGAGCGTGTCCGCCTCCGGCGTGCGCAGGTGGCCGAGATCGTGCTGACGGGTGATTCGTGGTTCGGTCCTGTCACCGACATCGCCCCCCTGTTCGAGCGCATGGCCGTCACCGGTGCCGACGTCTGGGACGTCCTGCCGCCGGCGCCGCCCCGGGAATCGTTCCCGGAGGAGGGCTTCCCCGGCGCGGCCGACCGCCCCTGGTTCTTCACCGTCGTCGAGCGCGCGTTCTTCGAGAGCAGCGCCTGGCACCGCTGGTGGGTGCAGGAGCAGCACGCCAGCGAGCGCGAGCGCACGCTCCCCGCGTACGTCGCCGGAGCCGGGCTGCGACACGAGCGGGCTTTCGAGACGGAACGTTTCCACGCCCACGATCCTGGGCTCTTCGCCCCGGAGGACCTGCTCGATCTGGGCGTGCCCTTCGTCGATCGGGCGGTGTTCACCAGCTACCCGCCGTTCCTGGATCGTTTCGCGATCATCGGGAGCGAGATCGCCGACATGATGGCCGAACGGGGATATCCCGTGGGGGTGCTGCGCTCGAGCTTGGCATCCTGTCTGCCGCCCAAGGCGCTGAACACCAATCTCGGTCTGCTCTCCGTCCTCTCGGATCATGCGGTGGATGCCGACAGCGGAGCGTCGCTGCGGATCGCGGTCGCGGTGCACGTCAGCGACCTCGAGGAGGTCGACGAGGTCCTCCGTCGCCTCCAGTTCCTTCCCCCCGGAGCGTCGGTGTTCGTCACGACGACCGAGGGCGTCACGGCGGCGCGCCTGGAACGCCTCCTGGAGGCGTGGGCGACCACGAACGCGCACACCTATGAACTGCGCGTGACGCCCCAGAGCCCGGGGCGCGACATGGCCGACTTCTTCGTCGGCTGCCGCGACATCCTGCAGTCCGACGAGTACGACCTCGTCGTCAAGCTGCACATGCGCCGGGCACCGTGGAAGACGATGAACCGTCTCCGCTACTTCCGTCGCTACCAGTTCGACAACCTGCTGAGCAGCCCCGGCTACGTCCGCAACCTCCTCGCCCTGTTCGAGGAGGAGGACAAGCTCGGCATCGTCTTCCCGCCGATGATCCACATCGGCTACGCGACCATGGGCCGAGGCTGGGCCATGCTGCAGCCCCATGCCAAACGTCTGACCAAGCGTCTCGGCATTCGCGTCCCCCTCGACGTGATCTCCCCGCTCGCGCCCTACGGCGGTATGTGGATCGGGCGACCGGCCGCTTTCCGCGCCATGATGGCCCGACGGTGGACCTTCGCCGACTACGACTGGCGGTTCCAGCGCCGTTTCGGACACCTGGCGCACCTCCAGGAGCGTCTGGTGAGCGCGGCCGCGGGACAAGCGGGCTACTACTGCCGCACCGTCCTGAATCACACCCATGCCGAGATCGGCCACACCGCCCTCGAATACAAGGTCGACCAGCTCTTCTCCACCACACGCGGGTGGCCGGTGGAGCAGATCCGGTTCCTGCACCGCGCCGGGTACACCGGTTACGGCGGGACGGTGGCACTCGCCCGGATGTTCCTCCGCGTCAACCACCCCGGTGTCGTCGACACCTTCCGACCGTTCTATCGGCTCGCGTGGCGCGGCTTCCGGGTGCTGTCGGCGATGCGCCGGTTCGCCTCCCGACTGCGCACCGAGCGGGGAGAGAAAGACCAGGAGGCGTCGTCGTGAAGACCGCAGAGCTCATCGGCGACTGGACGCGTCCCGCGGACACGTTCCCCGAGAACGGCAAGCGCCTGCTCATCTACGTGGTCTTCGACCGCCGCGGCGATGTCGGTGATTTCGTGCTGTACGCCCTCGAGCACCTGCGCGCCTTCTGCGACGAGATCGTGGTCGTCTCGAACGGGCCGCTCACCGCGCAGGGACGCGAACGTCTCGAGACCGTGGGCGACCTGGTGCTGGAGCGTCCCAACGAGGGCTACGACATCTGGGGCTACAAGCACGGACTGGACGCCGTGGGAGAACGCGTGGCCTCGTTCGACGAGCTGCTGCTCGTCAACGACACCTGGTTCGGCCCCATTCGCCCGTTCGGGCCGATCTTCGACCGCATGAACGCCCACCCCCTGCACTTCTGGGGGATGACCGACCACCTGCGCGTCGAGCCGCATCCGTTCACGCCCGAAGACCAGGACTACCTGCCGTACCACCTGCAGTCGTACTGGGTGGCGGTTCGACGGCACATGTTCACCTCGCCCGAGTGGCAGGCGTACTGGCGAGACCTGCCCCGGATGACGACGTACTCCGACGCCGTCACGAAGCACGAAGGCATCTTCACTCAGCACTTCACCCAGCAGGGGTTCTCCGGGGAGGTGGCGTTCCCGACGCTCACCGACAAGATCGAGAACCACGCGGTCCTGTACGCCGAGCAGCTCATCGACGCCGGCTGCCCCACGCTGAAGCGGAGGCCGTTCTTCCAATGGCCGGTCTTCCTGGATCGCGTCGCCGTGGTCGGCAAATGGACCCTCGAGGCGGCAGAGCGCAACGGCTACCCGGTAGAGCTCATCTTCGACGACCTCGCGCGCAACGTCGAACCGCGCGTGCTGAACGCCGATGCCGCCCTGCTGCGCGTCCTCTCGTCCACGGATGACGCGTACGACCCGGCGAAGCCGCTGCGGACCGCCGTCATCGCGCACATCTTCTACGTCGAGATGACCGACGAGATCCTCGATCGGGCCGGCTACCTGCCGGGCGACGTCGACCTCATCGTCACGACCCCGGAGCGCGAACGCGCGGACGAGATCGAGCGCATCATCTCCGCACGGAACTTCCCGGGCCGCGTGGACGTGCGTGTCGTGGCATCCAACAACGGGCGTGATCAGGCCGCCTTCCTCATCGGATGCCGAGATGTGCTGCTCTCGGACGACTACGACCTCGTCGTCAAGATCCATTCGAAGAAGACGCCCCAGGACGGTGCCAATGTGGGGCGGCATTTCCGCCGCCACCAGTTCGAGAACCTGCTCGCCGGGCCGCACGAGGCGGCGAACGTCGTCGCGCTCTTCCAGCAGCAGCCGGGGCTGGGGCTCGCGTTCCCGCCGACTGTCCATCTCGGTCACCCCACGATGGGGCACGGCTGGTGGGCCAACCGGCCCGGGGTCGCGGAACTGTGCGCTGAGCTCGGCATCCGCGTGCCCCTCGACGAGGTCTCGCCGCTCGCGCCGTTCGGGTCGATGTTCTTCGCGCGCCCGCAGGCGCTCCGACTCCTGGTCGAGCGCGAGTGGACGTACGAGGAGTTCGGAGGAGCCGAAGCGTACGTGGACGGCGGTCTTGCGCACGTCCTCGAGCGCATGCCGGTCTACGCGGCCGGTGAGCTCGGATTCCACTCCGCGACCATCGCCACCCCCACCTACCTCGCCAAGAGCTACACGGCCTTCGACTACAACCTCGACCAGATGTCGGCCACGATGCCCGAGGACACGCAGCACCAGGTGCAGTTCCTCCGGCGAGCGGGCTACATCGGGTGGGGGCGGTTCCGCGACTTCGTGGACATGTGGGTGCGTCTGCACCGCCCCGACGACGCCGATCGCGTCGATCGCCTGTTCACCCGCACCGAGCGCGTGCGCGGAAGCATGTGGCGCGCCCGCCAGCGTCTGCGACGTCGCTGAGTTCAGACGTCGTGCAGGATCTCACCACTACAATCGGACCCCATGCCCAGTTCTTCACCCTCCGCGGCTAACGCGCGCTTCGCACGCCTCGCGGAGATGCCGATGCGCTCCGTCGGCGTCATCCCCGGACTCGGGATCGCATCGCTGTGGACGACGCTGCGGGACATCTTCGCGCGTCGCGAGATGCTGGACCTCCTCGTCAAGCGCGACATCAAGGCGCGCTACAAGGACTCGGCGCTGGGGTTCCTCTGGGCCCTCATCCGACCGCTGATCCTCCTGGGCATCTACTTCGTCGTTCTGGGGCAGTTCCTCGGGGCCGCGCGCGGCATCCCGGACTTCGCCATCTTCATCTTCACGGGTTTGACCGCGATGAGCCTGTTCCAAGAGATCGCGGTCGGCGGCACCGGCTCCATCATCGCGAACGGCGGGGTGGTGAAGAAGGTCTACATGCCCCGGGAGATCTTCCCCCTGGCCGCGACCGGATCGGCGATCTTCAACTTCCTGATCCAGCTGGGCGTGCTTCTGGTGGCGACGGTGATCGCGGCCAAACCGCCGCTGCATTGGCAGATCGTGTACGTCGTCCCCTCGCTGATGATCATCCTCGTGTACGGCCTGGCGTTCGCGCTCTTCTTCGCCGCCGTCAACGTGTACCTCCGCGACGTCCAGTACCTCGTCGAGGTCGTCACGATGCTGCTGATGTGGCTTTCGCCGGTCCTCTACGCCTGGCAGATGGCCCGCACGATCATCACGAGCCCGACGCTGCTGGAGATCTACACGAACAACCCTCTGACCCTCGCCGTGCTCGGCTTCCAGCGCGCGTTCTGGCTCGCGGGCGACACGCTCGCGCAGCCGTCGCACCTGGTGCTGCGCATGGCGATCGCGCTGCTCATCGGGCTGGTGCTGCTCGTGCTCAGCCACCGCGTCTTCGTGCGCCTGCAGGGCAACTTCGCCCAGGAACTGTGATCGACATGTCGTTTGACGTAGCCCCTGCACCGCGCCCCGAGGTCGTCGTCCTGAAGGACGTGTCGAAGCGTTTCGTTGTGCGCAAGGACACCTCGATCAAGGAGCGGATCGTCACCCTCGGCCGCGCCGGCCGCCGCCACCGCCAGAACTTCTGGGCACTGAGCGACGTGAGCCTCGACATCCGCGCCGGGAACACGATCGGGCTGATTGGTCACAACGGTTCCGGCAAGAGCACGCTGCTCAAGGTCATCGGCGGGATCATCCAACCGACGTCCGGAGACGTGAGGCAGCGCGGACGCGTCGCCGCCCTCATCGAGCTGGGTGCGGGATTCCACCCCGATCTGACCGGCCGCGAGAACGTGTATCTGAACGCCTCGGTTCTCGGGCTCAGCCGCGAGGAGACGCGCGCCAGCTTCAACGACATCCTCGACTTCTCAGGTGTCGGAGACTTCATCGACACTCAGGTGAAGTTCTACTCCTCGGGGATGTTCGTGCGTCTCGCCTTCGCGATCGCCGTGCACACCGACCCCGACATCCTCCTGGTCGACGAGGTCCTCGCCGTCGGCGACGAGCAGTTCCAGCGCAAGTGCCTCGACAAGATCATGGAGTTCCAGCGGCAGGGCCGCACGATCATCATCGTGTCGCACGCCCTCGACCAGATCGAAGAGCTCTGCGACCGTGTGATCCTGATGGACAAGGGCCGCGTCGCCTTCGACGGCCTCGCGGAAGCCGCGGTCGAGCGCTTTCGCGAGCTGCTCGAAGAGGGCTCGGGCAAGGTGGCGGCTCGTCCCGATCAGATCACGCGCGCCGCGGAGATCGTGGCGGTGGAGGTGCGCGCCGCCGATGGACGGAAGTCCAACGACTTCCAGTCGGGGGATTCGTTCCGCGTCGCCGTGACGGTGCAGGGGCTTCGAGACCTCGACGAGTGGGCGCTCGGCTTCAGCATCGACACCGCTTCGGGCGTCCTGGCATTGGCCTCGAACACGAGCATGCTCGGGAGCGCGCTGCCCGCCCTGAAGGCGGGGGAGCGGGTGACGATCGAGGTCGACGTCGACGGCGCCCATTTCAACCCCGGCAGCTACTGGGTGAACGCGAACCTGCACGGCGTCAGCGAGTCCACGTCGCACGCGCTCATGCAGGGTGCGGAGTTCACCGTGCATGGTCGATCCGACTCGCTCGGCTCCGTGCCCGCCGAGGTGCGCTTCCGCTGAGTTCGCGGGCCACCCCGGGCGTCAGGCGCTCGGGGCCTCCTGGCGCGCGCGGAGCGCGGCATCCAGCAGGGTCCGTGCGCGGGCGTCGAACGAGTGCTCGGCGCGGATGCGCTCGGACACCGCCGTCAGGGTCGCGGCGTCGGGGAACACGGCATCCCGATCTCCGGACAGCATCTCGATGAGCTCGGGGACGGTGTCGTAGGTCGCCACGGCCCCGCCGAACAAGGCGTCGATTCCCTCCACCCGGTCGCTGATCGCGCGTCCGCCCGCGGCGACCACGTCGAACAGGCGGTTGCCGATGAAGCCGTGCCTCTGCATCGCGGGCCAGTGGTCGTTCAGCACGACGCCGGCGCTCTCGTAGAGGGCGGGGAGCTCGTCGTTGGACACGCCCGTCGCCCGGATGCGGGAGGCGGGGATCCAGCCGCGCCAATCGGGCCCGATGACCGTGACGGGGATGCCGGCGCGGATGGGCTCGACCACGGAGGGGCGCAGGATGCCGCGCGCCGTACCGACGAACAGGATATCGTCGCCGCGCTCCCGACCGACGGGACGGAAGCGCGTGGCGTCGGTGCACTGCAGCAGCGGGGTGATGTCGACGCCGAGCTCCGTCCCGGCCGCGCGGGCCCACGGAGCGGAGGCGGCGAAGACGCGGTCGAAACCCGCGACATCCGCGCGCGTGATCTCGTCGGGGTGGCTGATGACCCACAGGAGGGAAACGCCGAAGGGGGAGGCCTCGAGCGGCTCGGGTCCGCGCAGAGCGACCGTGACGTCGTCCAGGTGGCGCGTGGGGCGGGTGCGCGCGGCGTACGAGTCGATGACGACCTCTTGTCCCTGGCGACGCAGAGCCGCCGCCAGGGCGCGGGCGAAGTGCGTATCGCCCCAGCCCTCGGCGCGCGGTCCCACGGGCGTGGCGGTGCGCAGGGCCCATCGCAGGACGGGGACCTCGGTGCCGTCCTCCCGCACAACGGTGCGCCGCGGGCGTCGGATGCGGGGCGACGGCCCCTCGTCCACGGGCTCCCACCCGGCGCGGCGCAGCACGTCATCGGTGCCGGGGGAATGGCGATCCGACACCGCGGAACGGATGCCGTCGAGGTCGGCGCGCGGGGCGGTGGAGCGGGTGCGCGTCTCGAGGTCGAGGGCGATGAGTGCGCGGTCGCCGAGGCGACTCGCGGCGTCGGCTCCCTCGAGGTCGGACGTGATGTCGGCACGGCGCACGGCGACGGTGAGCCCCGCGAGTGCGGGAACCTCGAGCGGGCGGTCGGTGCCGAGTGCGGCGATGTCTTCGAGGGGATGGCCGGCGAGCAGGCGTCCCGCCGCGCCCGCGCCGAGGGCGGCGATCGTGCCGTCGCCGTCGCGCCACACCGGGGCCACGGCGGTGCCGATCGGCTCGGCCTCGACCCGGTCCGCCAGGGCGGCGGCATCGATGGCCGTCAGCGTCTCATTGGGGCCGCGCAGGACCACCACCTCGGCCGTGGATCCCGCGACGAGCTCGCCGAGCGCGCGGGCGGGGTCGTCGTGGCGACGACGGCTGACGCGCACACGGGGGTTCGACGCGGCCATGAGGGAGGCGAGGACCCAGTCCTCGGCGCGGTCGTCGAGCACGGCGACCGCGACCCCGTGTGCCTGGTGCTCAGCGAAGAGCACGGCTTCAGCGAGCGATTCGTCGACGTCCCACTCGTCCGGCCCGAGAGCGAGGATGAGCTCGCGTTCGAGGGGGATCCGGCCGGGAGTCGCCGCCACTTCGCCCCCGACGCGGGCGCGGTGCGCGGCGCGTGCGATGACGGGGGAGAGCTCGGCCCAGCCGGGACCGGCAGGCTCCGCAGCGGGACCGTAGGGCAGCGAATGCTCCTCCCTCCGTCGCCAGGCATGACCCACGGGGCCCCCGGGGGCGTCCCACGCGTCGGGATGGCGTTCGCCGTAGACCTGCGCGTCCCACAGCGGGCTCACCTGGAGCCCGCGCGGATCGGCGACCAGGTAGGCGTACAGGGCGGGGACGCGCCACGCCTCGGGCAGGTGGTCACCGACGGCGCTGTCGACGAAGAGGGGCGAGAGTCGGAACCCGTCGCGGAAGCCGCCTCGCACGTACCGACGCACCGCTGCGGCTTCGGAGAGCTTCCGTCCCGTCTGCGCACGGACGTAGTCCAGATCGACGATGTCCGCCCGCCGGATGACCCGCGCCCACCAGATGCGATCGACGCGGGCGACGACGGGGCGCAGGAAGGACGAGTCGCGCGCAGCGCGCACGCGCGACCGGAGAGCGGAGAGCATGTGTCGAGTTTAGGAGCGGGCGTCCCCGGGCCGTGTTGCCAGGGGGGTGAGGTGCCCCCGACGCCGTCAGTCCGCCAGCACCGACCGGAAGTAGTCGATCGTGCGCTCGAGGCCGGGGCGCAGGGCGATCGTCGGCTCCCAGCCGAGCTCGCGACGCGCGAGGTCGATGTGGGGTTGGCGCTGCTTGGGATCGTCCTGGGGGAGGGGACGGTGCTCGATCGTCGAGCCGCTTCCGGTGATCTCGAGAACGGCGTTCGCGAGCTCGAGCATGGTGAACTCGCCCGGGTTGCCGACGTTGATCGGGCCGGTCACGTCGTGGCCGGTGTTCATCAGGCGCACCATTCCGTCGACCAGATCGTCGACGAAGCAGAAGGAGCGCGTCTGCGAGCCGTCGCCGTAGATGGTGATGGGCTCGCCGCGCAGGGCCTGGACGATGAAGTTCGAGACCACGCGTCCGTCGTTCGGGTGCATCCGCGGGCCGTACGTGTTGAAGATGCGGATGACCTTGATCGACAGGTCGTGCTGGCGGCGGTAGTCGAAGAAGAGCGTCTCGGCGGCGCGCTTGCCCTCGTCATAGCAGGAGCGCGTGCCGATCGGATTGACGTTGCCCCAGTAGTCCTCGGTCTGCGGGTGGACCGCCGGGTCGCCGTAGACCTCGGAGGTGGAGGCTTGCAGGATCGGCACCCGCAGGCGCTTGGCGAGACCCAGCATGTTGATCGCGCCCATGACGCTGGTCTTGGTGGTCTGCACCGGGTCGTGCTGGTAGTGCACCGGAGAGGCCGGGCACGCGAGGTTGTAGATCTGGTCGACCTCCACGTACAGGGGGAAGGTGACATCGTGCCGCATGAGCTCGAACCGCGGGTTGTCGAACAGGTGCTCGACGTTGCGGCGGGATCCCGTGAAGAAGTTGTCGACGCAGATGACCTCGTTGCCCTCGGCGAGCAGTCGCTCGGAGAGGTGGGACCCGATGAAGCCGGCACCGCCGGTGATGAGAACTCTGGATGACACGTCCTCAGCGTAACAGCGGGGTCCCGGGCCCTCAGCGGGTGGCGGACACCATGCGCGCCTGGCCGAACGTGCGCCCGATGGTGCCCTCGAGGCGACCGAGGAACATCGGCCACCCGTCGCCGATCGTGATCGGGCGGGGATTGCGCACCCCGTACAGCAGCCCGGCGGCGGCGAAGGCGAGGCGCCACCAGAGCGGGTACCCGTGGACGGCGAACGCGCGCCCGGTTCCCCGACCGTACGCGCGGAGCTTGCGCCGACGCTCGGCGGTGCTGAGTCCGAAGCCGGTCGAGATGCCGTCGACGTGGACGTCGGCAGGGAGCCACCGGAACTCGTGCAGGAGACGAGGCTCGTGCGCCATCGCGCGGAGCAGCAGGTCGGTGCCCTCGGCCACCTGCCACGGCGACGCCGAGCCCGGACCCATGTTCTGGTCGAACCCCCCGACGGCGTCGAACAGCGAGCGGCGGATGAGGATGCCCATCTCGATCACCGCCCACACGTTGTACTTGTCCAGCGGTGTCCCCGGGGCGGGGAGCGTCGTCTTGGGGCCGCGCTCGTCCCACGACGTGAAGCCCCCCGCGAGGAAGGAGGGGTCGTCGACGGCCGCATGCAAGGCGGCCACGGTGCCGGCGGGATACGTCGTGTTGTCGTTCGGGAAGGTGACGACGGCGTCCCCGGCGGGCAGGGCCGCGACGCCCGTGTTGCGCCCCAGGGAGGCGCCCCGAGCCGAGGTGGTCGCGGTGACCGGCACACCGCGCGCCGAGAACTCGGCGGCGAGGGCCGCCACGTCCTCCTGGGCGCCCTGCGCGACGAGCACGACGTGGTCGCCGTCCTGGAGCTGGTGCTCGAGAGAGGTCAGCAGGGCGCGGAGCGGCTCGAGCCGTCCCAGCGTCGTCACGACGAAGCCGATGGTCATGGGGCGTCCTCTCGGATCAGGGCAGGGCGTTCACGGCCGGGTAGGCCGGATCGGGAGCGGGGGAGCCGAGGCGCCAGCCGGCCCGCACGTACGCCGCCCCGCGGCGGTCTCCGCGGGCCAGGGTGAGCAGGACCTTGGCGCTGAGCCGGGCGAGACCTGTTGCGGTCGTCGCTCCGCCGTGAAGGGCGAGGAAGTGACGGAACGCCTGGCTGGAGTACGCGAGGATGCGCGAGCCCGCCCGCGCGTGCGATGACGAGACCGCGTGGGTCAGGACGGCATCCGCCACCTCGGCGAAGCCGATCCCCCGGGCACGGAGGCGGAATCCGTACTCCACGTCTTCCCAGTACATGAAGAAGCGCTCGTCGAGCAGGCCCGCGGTCTCGAGCGTCGAGCGCCGCACGAGGACGCAGGCCCAGGTCAGGAAGTCGGGCTGCTCGGCCGGTCGCGGCTGCCGGATGCCCCACGTCAGGCGATTGACCACCCCGCCGGCGGAGAAGCGCTGGCCGTCGGGGGTGACGATGCGCGGTCCCACGACGCCGAGCGACGCGTCCGCGTCCAGGGCGGCACGCAAGAGCTCGATGTCGCTCGAGGGGAGGGTCGCGTCGTTGTTCATGATCAGGAGGAGATCGATGTCGTCGTCGGCGAGGAGGACCTTCATCCCCGCGTTCACCCCGACCGCGAATCCGGTGTTGGCGGTCAACTCGACGAACTCGATCCGCTCGTCGGGCGCGAAGGCATCCCGGATCGTTCCATCGGCTTCGTTGTCGACGACCACGACGCGGCCGACGGCGGGAGACGCGAGAAGACCTGTCACGCACTCGACGGTCTGCACGCGATCGCGCCAGGTGAGCACGACGGCGCCGAGGCGCGAGGCCGAGTCGCGGGGGGAGGAGGTCATACGGTGCGGTCCTGTTCTTCTCGGGCCGGAGGGGAGGCGATGTCGCGCATCGCGACGGCGCACGGCCGCCATAGCAGGAGGGTGGCCAGACCCTCGGTGACGGCGTAGCCGAGAGCCGCGCCGAGGGGGCCGATCACGATGGCCATGGCCACCATCGCGGGGACGCCGATCGCCGTCGCCACGAGCGTAGCGCGCATGACCAGGCGGGCCTTGCCCGCGGGGAACAGCACGTGACGCGTCATCGAGGTGCGCACCGAGAGGAAGAAGAACACGAGGCCCATCGCGGCCACCAGATCGATACCGGCCGCGGCCGACTCCCCGAACATGACCAGGCTCACCCAGGGCCCGAGTGCGGTGAGGACGAGGGCGCCGAGGACGCCGAAGGCACCGTGCGTCGCCAGAGCGACGCGCAGGCGTCGGCGGCGGTCGAGGGTGTCGCCCTCGCTCACCCAGCTCTGAAAGGCGCTCGCGAGGGTGAAGGGCAGCACGCTGCCGAGCTTGAACATCTTGTCGGCCGAGGCGTAGCCGGCTGCCGCGGACGGGAGCGCCGTCACGTTCACGAGAGGAGCGGGGACGCTGGAGTACGCGCTCAGAGCGGCGTCGTTGACGGCGACGGGGAGCCCCGCGCGCAAGAGCCCGGGGATCTCGCGCGCCGGGGGCCAGGGACCGGGATGCCGACGCAGCAGGCGTGCACTGAAGAGCGTCGTGCCTCCCAGGGTCACGAGGATGCCCGCGACCGGGTACAGCTCGACGACGCCGGTCAGCAGGATCGCCCCCGCGGCGAGGGCGGTGGCCACCACGCGCGGGACCGCGTCGTAGACGATGATCGTGCGGGGATCTCCGACGCCCGCGCAATACCAGGTGAAGGTCAGGGCGATGAGGGCGCCCTGGACGCCCATCAGGACCGTCAGCAGCTCGGATCCGGGCGAGGCCACGAACCAGCACACGACGGCGAGGACGGGCAGCACGATCACGGCGAGCAGGAGTCGCACCACGATCGAATCCCGGTACAGCCGCGCGCGCCGATCGTCGTCGGGCGCGATCGAGATGAGCGCGGGGCCCACCGCCGTCCACCCGTAACCGATCGCGATCGCGGCGAAGGTACCGATCGCCTCTCCCGCGATCGCGCTCGCCCACCCGCCGTCGCCGGCGAGGCGCGAGATGAGCGGGAGCACCAGGAGAGGCGAGATCGCGGCGATTGCCGGGACCACCATGAAGCCCAGGAGACGTCCGCGCAGCGGTGCCGGTCCCGCCGTGTCCGTCATCGACGCGCCCCGAGCGTACGGTCCAGGACCTCCGCGACGCCGTCGGCCGCATCGTCCCAGGTGAAGCGCGAGGCCCACTTCCGCGCGGCATCCCGGGTCGCGGGGTCCGGCGGGTCGGCGAGGGCGGAGCGGATCGCGTCGCCGAAGGCGGCGGCATCCGTGGCATCGGCGTAGCGGGCGGCGTCCCCACCGACCTCGCGGAGCACGGGGACGTCGTTGGCGAGGACCGGGACGGATCTCCGCAGCGCGTCGACGACCGGGAGGCCGAACCCCTCGACGAGGGAAGGGCAGACGTACAGGTCGGCGACCTGGAACAGGGCCTCGAGCTGGGCGTCGCTCACCCAGCCGGGAAGCACCACGTCGCGCCCCAGGCCGAGCCGCTCGACCTCGACGGAGAGGGGGTCGGGCAGGCGGCTGCCGGCGATGACCATCACGGGCCGTTGACCGGGGGGAAGGGATGCCACGGCCTCGAGCAGGCCGCGGAAGTTCTTGTGCGGCATCCGGTTGCCGACGCTCAGCGCGATCGGTCGGCCCCGCGGGAGGCCGAGCGCAACGAGGGTTGCGGCCGGATCGTCTTGCGGGCGCGGCTCGGCGCTGCCGTTGTGGACCACGGAGATGCGGTCGGCGGCGACGCCGAGATGGGTGCGGATGCTCTCCGCGGCGGCGTGCGACACCGTGAGCACGTGATCGGCGGTGCGCGCTGACCGCCGCATAAGGAGGGAGGTGACGCTGCGCTGCGCGCGCTCGGCAATCCCGCCGGGTACCTCGTCGTAGATCGCGTCGTGCACCGTGACCACACGCCGGACCCCGCGGAAGACCGGTCCGAAGTTGGCCGGTGCCCATACGAGGTCCGCCCGGTACCGCCGGGCGAGGACGTCGGTTGCGGCGACGGCGCCGAGCGCCCACGTCGCCGGGTCCGCGCCCACCCACGGCACGATCTGGACCGCGCCGGGGAAGAAGGTCGTGACCCGCGTCTGCCCCGCGCGCCCCGTGAGGGCGGCGAAGCGGGCGTGCGGCAACCGCTCCTCCAGGCGCGGGAGGAGCTCCCGCACGTAGGTCTCGGTCCCGCCGCGCGAACCGGTGAAGCCCAGCAGGTCGACGAGGATGCGGCGCGCGACCATCAGTTCTCGATGACGGCTTCGGGCCGCTGCTCGCGTCGCGGGGTGGTGAGGACGCCGGAGAAGAAGCTCATCATGACCGTCTGGAAGCCGAGGATGATCGTGAGGGCGCTCGGAACCGCGATGCGCACCGCCTGAGCGGCGTTCTGCTGCCCGAAGTCGAGGCTGCCCCACAGCGTCACCTGGACGATGCCGATGACGATGCCCAGGACGAAGAGGGCGAGCCCGATGAGCAGACCGCGCTCGGCCGACCATTTGGCGACGATCCGTCGATATCGCTCGCTCGTCGGGAGGAAGCCCTCCTGCGTGGCGTAGAGCTTGGTGAGCCAGAAGAACAGCAGGGATTGGAACCCGATCACGCACAGCGCGCTCGCGTAGACCATCGTGGTGACGTCGAAGCCCACCCCGGCGATCTCGACCCCGCCGAACGAGAGCACACCGACCGCGATCGCCCCCAGGAAGAACGCGACGAGGCCGGGGTAGACGAACAACCAGCGCGGAGCGAACAGCAGCAGGAAGCGGAGGTGCCGCCAGCCGTCGTGCCAGCTGCGCAGGTGCGGCGGCCGCGAGCGCCCGTCTTTCTTGAGCGTGGTCGGCACCTCTTCGATGCGGTAGCGCGCGAGAGAGGCGCGCACGACCATCTCGGAGGCGAACTCCATGCCGGTGGTCTGCAGGTCGAGGTCGCGGATGCGCGCGCGGTTGAAACCGCGCAGACCGCAGTGGAAATCCCGGATGCCGGGACGGAAGAACAGCTCTCCGATGAACGAGAGCACCGGGTTGCCGAGGTACTTGTGCAGCGGCGGCATGGCCCCCGGTGCGATTCCGCCGCGGAAGCGGTTGCCCATGACGAGGTCGGCGCCCGCGCGGAGGCGCTCGACGAAGGGCTCGAGGTTCTCGAAGTCGTAGCTGTCGTCGGCGTCGGCCATGATGACGAACCGGCCGCGGGCGGTCTCGATGCCGTTGATGAGCGCGGCACCGTAGCCGCGACGCGGGGCGTGCGAGACGCGCGCGCCGAGCCCCTCGGCGATCGCCTGGGAGCCGTCGGTGCTGCCGTTGTCGGAGATGAGCACCTCTCCCCGGATGCCGCTGCGCTGAAGGAAGCCTTGCGCCTTGCGGATGCACACCTCGAGCGTCTCGGCCTCGTTGAGGCAGGGCATGAGGATCGTCAGTTCGACGTCGTCCGTCGGTGCGGGAGTGGTCACGGGGTGTCTTCTTTCGTCTTCACCGAGGAGCGGGTCGGCAGCGCCAGTGCTGACGCGATGCCCTCCACGGTGCGGCGGATGGTGCGGGTTCGGACGGCGGTGTCGTACCAGGCGCGCGCGCTGCGGCGGAGGTCGTCACCGCCGTCCGCGACGGCCCGGATGGCCCGGGCGAGATCGTCGGGATGGGTGGTCGGGGCGACGACGCCGTTGACGCCGTCGTCGATGAGCTCGGTGGCGGCGTTGCCCTCGTGCGCGACGAGGACGACCGGGGTGCCGTGGGCGTTGGCCTCGACGACGACGAGACCGAAGCCCTCGCGGCGCGACGGGTGGACGAGAGCGAGCGCCCCGTGCAGCAGCGTGTCGAGCTCGGCATCCGAGACGAATCCGGGGAACTCGGTCCAGTCCTCCCCGTCGACCCGGCGGACCTCGGCGCGCACGGCGTCGGAGCTCGGGCCCGTGCCGAGGATCACGAGACGGAGATCGGGAAGGCTCTCGCGCGCCGCGGCGACGGCGGCGGGGATGACCTCGACCTGCTTGTCGGGGATGTGGCGGCCGACGTACAGGACGTAGGGCGGGTCGGCCGCGGGGCCGGGGGTCTCGACGTCGACGGCGTCGTCGATGAGCCCGGGGCTGACGAGCGGTGCTCGGCGCAGGCCCTCGCCGCGGAGACGCGTCGCCGTCAACTGCGAGTGGCAGGTGGCGAGGGGGGTGATCGCGATCGCTGCGCGCTGCAGGATCCACGCGATCGTTCCGGTGACCACGCCCGAGTACTCGACCCATTGCCGCCGGTGCCAGACCTCGAGGTAGTCCACGACCACGCGCGTGCCGGAACCGAGCAGGGCCAGTCGCGCCGCGAAGACGTTGAAGATCGGCAGACCGCTGACGATCACCGCGGTGTAGCGACGACGGCGGCGAACGAGCGTGCGGAACAGTGCGGCGGCGTAGCGAAGGGCCGCGGGGATACGGCGCACGCCGCCGGGGGAGTACAGATTCAGGCGGCCCGTGATGGCGCGGGTGCGGAAATGCTCCTCGGCCGGGGTCGGTCCGTCCCACTGCACCGCAGTGAGGTAGTCGACCTCGAGTCCCCCGCGCCCGAGTTCGTCGGCGACGGCGCGATACTGCCGCTCGCCCCCGCCGGTCGAGTACGGGAAGAGGCAGTCGTAGGCGACGGCGACGGTCGTTTCGCGCGACATCGTCAGCACCCCTCGATTCGGAACAGACGAGCCTCGGGGCCCTGGGAGTCGACGAGGACGAGGTGCGCGGACGGAGCGAGATCCTGGATGCCGTCGTACGCGGTGGCTCCGTTCGGGTCATCGATCACGTCGCGACGGCCGAAGTCCAGCACGTAGTCGATCCCGAGCTCGTCGACCGTGGAGCAGACGGCGGGGTCGGTGTCGATGTCGCGCAGGTGCGTGTTGAGGAACAGGAGCTCGGGGGACGGGGAACCGAAGACGT
>Ga0308161_1000753_pt1 | contig 45389 bp, 38 predicted proteins | sample PhyFR2_FD_201034 | JGI IMG/M metagenome (GOLD analysis project Ga0308161, IMG submission 201034) | Phyllosphere microbial communities from UC Gill Tract Community Farm, Albany, California, United States - DLSLF.R2 | ecosystem: Host-associated > Plants > Phyllosphere > Unclassified | place: USA...
GACTTATCTGTCATATAGTTATCTCAACTCTGCGTCACAGGATCTTCCTGTTACTAAAAATGGCTTCTATCCCAACAGCACACACACTACATCCCAACAGCACACATTACCAGCCCACCAGCACACACGTTTTTCCCGTCAGAACACATGTTTATCCCGCCACCACACATCATAAAAGTGCTTCATGCCTTATGTGGCAGGGGCTGAGAGATAGCGGGATCTTTTAGGAGCTATAAGGATCTAAATTGGTATGTTATTGGATCGAGCCTGTGCAAATGTGGATAAACGATCTTCTTTGCTAACGCGCCTGCGGATTGTTCAACTGACGGCGCACACACAAAGAATTTGTGTGTGCGCCGTCAGTTACCGGTAAAATCTTGCTGCTATTCCATGCAATCTCTCATTTAACGAATTTCCATACGTGTGGCGGAACGCGATCAAACAACTTTCCCATTGTCAATTCAGCCTTACGATGATCATATGCTGAGTTAATTGCGAACTCTTCTTTCGAGTCACCTTTGTATTTCAGGTGCTCATATACAGTTTCCAGCGTATCAATCGAACGACAACGTCTGAATCGCATCAACCAATCTGTTTTTGTCATTTTTCCCTTATGCCAGCTCTGACCTGCAGGCGGGCTTTCACAGGACTGCACCGCTCTGGTACTCATCATATATTTTATACGCCCAGGTGCCGGTTCTGCCGACGTGTCTCTGTACGAATTTACAAATGTGCCAGTAGCAGAAGCGCTTGAAAAGCTATCAAAACGGGGTGTACTCGTAAGAGTGGTGGTTGATGAAAAAAAGTCACGGCAGCTGGTTACTGATTAACGAACTGCCGATTCGGGTGTTCCGGTCAGAAAGGATACACAGTAAAGAATTATGCATAACGAATTTATTACGACAGGAGAAAGTGGCGTGCAGACCGGAGCGTTTAATTACACTCATCAGCTGAGAATGCCCTGGTTATCCGAGGCAATTCATTCCTGAGTCAGCAATATCAGAATGAATTTAACCGCCTTTGGGCAGAGTCATCTGCCCGTACAGTGTAGCTATTCATGATCGACAGGCGAAATATAATCTGCTGAGCCGAATGTAAATGACAAAGAAAAAAGTTTATCCGGTTCACTTCACTGGTCAGCGGGGCCAGCAGGAGGCGTCAGAGGCTTTCCAGCTGAATGAAACATCCACCTGGCAGCGCTGGCTCAAACACTCCCGGGATAATAAAAAAACTACAGTGGTGACCTGCAGGTGTCTGCCGGCAGAAAACGATCCGGTCAGGAGACGGCTGAAGGTTCACTACTCCCGGGATACCGAACGCTGCTGGCTATCTTCATACGCCTTCACCGGTAATGAGCATAAACCTGACTGCCGGTTTTATTCGGTGTGGTCTGATGAACGTCAGACAGAGATTTATCAGGGGGAAGCGGTCCGTGCTGCAGCGGATGGCACGATTGTGATCAGACTGCCCACGGGCCTTCAGAAAAAGGCACCTTCTGATGTAAAACCGGCTGAAAACGCCTCAGCCGACGAACCGGTGAAACGCAAAGACGGCCATCGATGAGCCTGCTGGGGCTTCTGCACCTGTTGTGGGAGCAGTCTGGTATTAATATCTGGCACCCCGATTTCGATAAAAAGAAACGTACCCCTGGCTGGGTGAGCAGGCACCTGCAGCAGACTGCGGCCCGGATTCGCATTGGTCGCGTGCCGCTGGATTGCTCATGGCCATGAAGGGTGCTCAGCAGGTTAGCTGGCTGAATGCCATCATTGGATACCGCTGAATGGGTGGCAAGGATGTCCGGCACCATATTAGTCGATGATGAGGTCCGCAAAGCGAAAACCGACGCAGTGCTGACAGAGACTATCGACGATGAACGCACCATCAGGCAGGCCGAGCGTTTCTTTACCGACAGCAATATCGATACCAACAACTCTGATTGCGTTCATGTGGTGTTACTCCCAGATTAATTCAGTCAGTAAAAGTATGGCACTGACTATGTTAGAAAAGGGCGTCCATCACATCACTACATTCTGTTTACACGCCCAGCAGGCCATCGCTGAAGAACTTAAGCCAGCCTCTCCTCAAGGGTAAAAAGTTGCTGCCCGCTACTGACGATCTCACCCGTTGCGCACAGCACCTCAGCAATCACACCCTCGGTGACTGCAACCACCCGGTTTTCCATTTTCATCGCCTCGACGATGGCAAGCGTATCGCCTTCCTTAACGAATGTGCCCGGTTCTACCGCAATAAATACGATGGTTCCCGGCATGGGGGCTGTTACGCCATTGCCAGGCGAACGGTTATTCTCTTCCAGATGCAGCTGACTATCGATCCGGTATCGCTTGCCCGCCAGTATTACTTCCACGATCCCTTTTCTCTCTCTTCCCTGCCAGCTCACATCACCACACTGCCCGCCCCAGCCATGATCCACCGGCGCGATAGTGATGGCAAATGTCTCCGGACCAATAGCCGTCAGTACCCGGGTATTACCGAGCGTCAGCAGATTGACAGCAATTTCATTCCCCTGATAGCGGATATATATTTTTCCTGCGGGTGCCGCCGGGTCTAATGCCTGCCGGTCACTGTTTCCCTGTAGCTCGTACCAGGGGGAAGAGGTACGCCCTGCACTTTCCTGCTTTGCCAGCAGTGCAGCTGCGCTGGCAACAGCAGCCAGTGGCCCGACTGAGACGTCACGCCCCGCAAGAAGCTGGTCAATTAACCCGGTATGCAGATTACCGGCCATCACCCGGGGATGGTTTAATAATTCCAGGAGAAAGCCGCTATTGGTCGTCACCCCAAACACCCACGTCTGAGTCAGTGCCTGCACCATTTTAAGCCGGGACTGCTCACGAACTGCCGCATGGACAATAAGTTTAGCAATCAGCGGATCGTAAAACGCAGGTACCTCGCCATGGTGGTCGAAAGCACTGTCGGTCCGGGCTGTCTCCGGCCATGTTACTGAGGCCGATCCTGGCGAGGGAGTAAAATCATCGTCCGGGTCCTCAGCATATATACGGCTCTCAAAAGCATGCCCCTTACTGACTATCTGCGACTGAGACAAGGGCAGTTGTTCACCCGCCGCAATTTTGATCTGCCACTCAACAAGATCCAGTCCTGTGATCATTTCCGTCACCGCATGCTCTACCTGCAGACGGGTATTGACCTCAAGAAAATAAAACCGGTTGTCAGGCGCAACGATAAACTCAAATGTTCCCGCATTAAAAAAGCCTATTTGCCGTGCCCCGTTGACGGCCGCGTTTAACATTGCTTCGCGAACCTCCGCAGAGATGGACGTCGCCGGGGCTTCTTCGATAATTTTCTGATGCCGCCGTTGCAGTGAACATTCTCTTTCATACAGGTGCACCACCTGCCCGTGCTTATCACCCATGATCTGCACTTCAATATGACGCGGCGAATGGATATAGCGTTCGATCATCAGACGGCCATCGTTAAAGTTAGCCCTGGCAATACGCACGGCCGCGGCAACGGCCGGCTGCATCTCAGCAGCCTGCTCCACCACCTGCATCCCTTTACCCCCGCCACCCGCGACAGGCTTGAGGATCACCGGATATCCTATTTCTTCAGCCAGTGCCTTCAGCACACTGTAGGATTCAGAAGCTTCCTGCGATCCGGGGAGTACTGGCACCCCCGCTTTTTCCATCTGTTGCCGGGCCAGAATTTTATTGCCCATATCGCGGATGATATTCGCCGACGGCCCGATAAACGTCAGCCCAGCCAGGGAAACCGCCTCGGCAAATTCCGGGTTTTCTGATAAAAATCCGTAACCGGGATGAACCGCATCACAGCCCGAATGGCGTGCGGCACTCACAAGCGCATCAATGTTCAGATAGCTGTCGGCGGCAAGCGGGCCACCAATATTTACGGTCTGTATTGCACCTGACAGATGATCGGCTTCGCTATCGGCATCAGAATAAACCGCTACGTACTCAATCCCCATTTCTCTGGCGGTGCGGGCAATACGTCGGGCAATCTCGCCACGGTTAGCAATAAGAATTCGATTCAACATGGTTCACATCCTGAAAACGCCAAAATGGGTCGTCTGCTGTGGTGACTGGTGGGCAAGCGCAAGTCCCAACGCCAGCCAGTCACGGGTATGTTCGGGAAGAATAACGGCATCCACCCACAAACGTGCAGCGACATACAATGCCTGTCCCTGCCGGTTATAAGCATCACGGACCGGTTGTTTGACCCGTTCAGCCTCTTCAGCAGTGAAAGGTTGGCCTTTTTTTTCTAAATGCTCCTCACGCATCAGTGCCATCACCGTTGCCGCCTGCTCACTGCCGACGACAGACATTTTCGCGTTCGGCCACATTGCCATGAGCTGCGGGCCAAGAGCGCGTCCACACATCGCCAGATTGCCCGCCCCAAAGCTGCCGCCAATCAGGACAGAGAATTTAGGCACACGAGCGCAGGCGACCGCATTCATCATTTTGGCTCCGTGTTTGGCAATGCCCCCGGCTTCATACTCCGGCCCTACCATAAAGCCGTTGATGTTATGCAGGAACAACAAGGGGATATTGCGCTGTACACACAGCTCGATAAAGTTCGCCGCCTTCTGCGCGCTTTCTGAGTACAGCACCCCGTCATTAATCAACACCCCAACCGGAAAGCCGCCGATATGACCCGTTCCGCAAATGAGCGTGCGCCCATAGCGGGCTTTGTATTCCGTCAGCTCGCTGCCGTCCATCAGGCGGGCAAGAATCTCCCGAACGGGGATAGGTTCACGCGGGTTTGCGCTGATGATGCCAGGGATCTGGCGCGGATCGAACAGCGGCTCAACCGCCGCAAGCGGCGGTTGAGCAAGCTTACCGGCATCACTGCGGGCAATAATGTCACGTACAATGTGCAACGCATGACGGTCATGTTCTGCATAATGGTCGGCCACTCCGCTATCCAGCGTATGGACATCGGCACCCCCAAGGGTCTGGGCATCAACAATTACCCCCGTTGCAGCACGCACCAGCTGCGGGCCGCCGAGGAAAATAGTGCCGTTGTCTTTGACGATCACCGTTTCGTCGCACATCGCGGGTATATATGCTCCTCCTGCGGTACAGGAACCCAACACCGCCGCGATCTGGGGTAAACCCGCAGCGGACATTTCAGCAATATTGCGAAAAATGCGCCCGATATGATGTTCATCAGGAAAAATCTCTTCCTGAAGCGGCAAATAAACCCCCCCCGAGTCCATCAGATAGACGCTGGGAAGTGCCATTTCACGAGCAATCTGCTGCATGCGCAGATGTTTCTTCAATGTCAGCGGATAATACGCACCACCTTTTACCGAAGCATCATTGGCGTAAATCGCCACTGCGCGATTTTTAACAATACCGATACCGGTCACGATCCCGGCCGACGGCACCGAATGTTCATATACCTGATGAGCAGCCAACTGCCCAATTTCAACAAAGGCGCTGCCTACGTCAATCAGCAGGGCGATACGTTCACGGGCTGAAAATTTGCCACGCGCCGCCTGTTTCTGACGAGCCGCCTCCCCTCCTCCCTGGAGCGCAGCTTGCCGTGCTTCATCTATTGGCTGCTGCAACCGGGCAAACGCCTGCTGGTTTTCACGAAACGTCGGATTATCGGTGTAATGACGTGCTGCAATTGTCGCCATGGTGCCTCTCTTAGAAATTAAGCGTGGACTTTGAACCGGGCGATCAGAAAACTCGCCAGTCCGGTCAGCAAGATGGCCAGCGTCCATGTGCCGTGATGCTCAAGTAGCACGGCAAACGAGGAGGCAATTCCCGCCATCCCCTGCTGCAGAAACCCGCACAGCGCCATCGCGTAAGCACCGAAATCCTTACCATCGTTCACCGCCGCCGACATGCTGCTTGGGAACATCACCGCCTGGCCAAAAATAATCAGACAATACAGCAGGATAAAAATAACCAGTCCCGATGTGTGGCTAAGTAGCCCAGTCCACCACAGAACAAGCAGCGCCAGCGCGGAGATCGCGACCATCAACGAGCCACGACGCATTAAGGTGACCACTCCCGTAGCGTGCACGATGCGATTTACCGTCAATGCGCCGGCCAGATAGGAGATGCCGATAAGCAGGCCAAAAAGACCAAAGCTGGTCACCTCCAGACCAAAACTCTGCTGCATGACAAACGGACTGACTTCCTGCAACGTCACGGTCGTGGCAAAGCCCAGCCCTCCCACGCACGCTGGCCAGAAAAAACCTGGGCGCCGCAGAATGGTTAAGTAGGCATGCGCCATACCCTTGCTGATCCTGGCAGGCTCGGCATACGCCATCGGCACCGTCAGTGAGAAAAGCAGCGCAACAAAGCCGGTGGCGGCCAGCACCAGGAAGGCAACCTGCCAGTGCAGGTAATAGCTGATAAGTCCGCCGATAAACTGTCCGCCGCCCAGCGCGGTAATAAATGCTACCGACAATACGGAAAGTCGTTTTGCCAGTTCCGCACCACTCCAGTTATCTTTAACCAGAATGCGCCCGATAATCGCGGCTCCCCCCGCGCCGATCCCCTGCAAGGCACGTAAAACCAGAAGCAGGTTAGCGTCCCTGCACCACGCCAGCAGCAGGCTGGTGCCGATAAATAACACCAGCGATATTGTCAGTGAGATGCGCCGTCCATAGCGGTCTGCCGCCGCTCCCCAGAAAATAACTGGCACCGCCGCGCCGACGACGAAAATCGAGATCGACAACTCTGTCGCGCCCTGGGTCATCCCAAACTCCCGCATCACGACCGGAAGTGAAGGAAGGTAGATGGTGGTCGCCATCTGCGTCATGAACACGACCAGACAGGCCAGTGACATGATCCTCAACGAAAGCGTGTTCACGGCCGGAACACGGTAACTTTCAGATTCATTCATAGTTCGCTCGCAACTGGTTAACGTGCCCGGCAAACTCCGCAATCTCACTGCGGCTGATGTTTGAACGTAGCATAATGCGCAAACCTGCTTTACCGCGCGCAATGACCGGGAAGAAAATCGGAGAGGTATAAAAACCACGTTCAAATAGCGTTTTGGCGATCGAGATTGTCGCTTCCTCGGAACCTATCTGAATAAAACGTATTGGCAGCCCGTCATTGTGATTGTCGTTTGCAATCAGCGAATCAAAATATTCGATATTTTGCTGCAGTTGATTCTGTAATTGCGTCAGCTCTTGGGTGTGATGAAGGGCGACCGACGCTAGGATCCCACCGAGCCCGGCAGTATTGATACGTTGTGACCAGAGGAATGGACCGGCAAAGCGGGAAATGAGCGTACGCTGTTCGTTATAAGGTCGCCGGCCAATAAACACCGCCCCCCCCGAAGCACCAAACCCCTTATTGAGAGAAGTAATAATGACCGTCCGGTCATTAATTTCTCCGAGCGTATCCAGTACAAGTCCCCTGCCAAGTTTACCCACAGTAGACAGGCCATGAGCCTCATCAAATAACAGGAACAGGCCATATTTTTCCTGTAACTGCAGAAGTTCTTTAACCGGAGCCTTGCCACCGGTGCTGTAAACCCCATCCGCCACATAGGCCACGCGCGGATATTTTTTGCAGATCGCTTCCAGTTGTTCCAGATCATTATGAGCAATGGTAATGACTTCGGTTTCATCAGCGCATACCGGTTTCATGATGTTAAGACAGAAATGAGCATTTTTATCGAAGACCAGCACCGGCGGTTGATTCTCCGTCAGCGCCCCGGATGCAACCAGCGGCAAAATACCCTGAGCAGCAGCGGCACAGGAGGCGACTGTAATCACGTCAGCACCTATAAGATCGGCCAGCGCCTGCTCAGCTTGCCCCAGTAGCTCAAACTGGATGCGTATGCGCGAGGTGGAGGTATTGAGCGAACCATTACTTTGCAAGGCGGCAATGGCCTGACGGAGAATTTCAGGGTGTGAATCAAGCCCCAGATAAGAATATGAGGACATATTCACAAAGCGGTGATCGCTGTTGACTTGCTGATGATGACCATTGCCAAGATTGGTGATTGCCAGGTTCGATAAACCTGAGTTCTGTGTTACCTGCCAGAAGCTGTTACTGATCTGAACGGCTTTCTTAATATTACTCCAGGTATTCATGCAGCTTCTCCCGTTTTAGTTAAGTTGGAATAAAGTTGCATCAGAATCTAAAGAAATTTAAATGCCAATTTTGAATATAATAACCCGAAAAAACATAATGTAATTTTTAATTAACGCTCTACATTTTGTATATTAAAAATCAAAATTGGCATTTAAAACCTTCATCTAGTTTATGCTAATAATTATTAATCCGAATAACTGCTCAGCAAATACTGTGACGATTAAATCCTTGTCACTGGCTTTCTTTCACCCGAATAAATGAGGTGTAAAAATGCTTTTTCATGGCCGTGAAATGACCGTTAACTGGCTGGATAATGGGTTAGCAGAGCTGGTTCTGAATAGCACCGTAGCCAAAGTTAATACCATGAATTCCGTTTTCTTTGAGGAACTCTATGCAGCATTAACTATAGCGCGAAATCATAATGAAATTAAGGGGCTTTTAATTCGCTCGGCTAAAAAAAACTTCAATCTCGGTGCCGATTTGTATGAATTACATAGTTTGCAATATCGGCAGGATAATAGCCTCGACGCCTGGATCAACAACGCTAATAAATCGTTAGACTTACTTGATTATTTGCCCTTCCCCACGCTTGCGGCGATTGACGGCGCGGCACTGGGCGGGGGCTGTGAACTGGCGCTGGCCTGCGATTTTCGCATCGCTACACCGGCTTCAAGGCTGGGCCTACCGGAAGTGAGCCTGGGCCTCATTCCGGGCTTTGGCGGCACAGTGCGACTTCCTCGTCTGGTGGGGGTCGATCATGCCCTGGAGCTTATCACCACCGGCCAGTCTTTTGATTCCGACCGCGCCCTGAAACTGGGCCTGATCGATGCCAGGATCGCTCAGTCGCAACTCCTGAGTGCGGCGACACATATGCTGACCGGTGCTTCGCAGGGTGAATTGGACTGGCGGGTCGCACGGCGTGAAAAACAGGCCCCGCTGCGCCTGAGCACAACAGAGTCTGTTATGACATTCTTCCATGCGTCTGCAGGGGTAAAAAATTCGGTACAGAAGTATAAGGCCGCTGCGGTTGCTGCTATCAGTACTGTCGAATTTTCAGCCTCCTATGCCCACCGCGAAGCCTCAGACGCCGAACGCCAGCAGTTTCTCAAGCTGGCGCGCACGGACGAAGCTAAGTCCTCTATCGGGGCGTTCCTCAGTAAAAGACAGGTCATCAGACGGGCAGAAATGCTGGCGGCATATGGTCAGCCTGTTGAACAGGTCGCGGTACTGGGTTCGGGGATTATGGGTAAGGGAATCGCTTATCTTTCTGCTTTGCATGGCGTACCCGCGTTGATACACGCTAACAGACCGCAATCTCAGCTCGCTGCGCTGGATGCTCCTAAAAAATGGCTTAACCAGCTTCTGGCGAAAAATCAGATTGACGGAAATCACATGGCCCGCGTGCTGTCAGACATACGCGTAACAACAGGCTATAAAGGGCTTGATCTGGCCGGGATAGTGATTGAATCCGTGGTAGAGGATAAAGCGGTAAAAGCCCTCGTGCTGGCCACGGCAGAGCAAAACCTTGCCCGGGACACCGTGTTGGTCACCAATACCTCAACATTTGGGGTTGGTGAACTGGCGCGCGGACTGACACGACCGACGCAATTTTGCGGCCTGCATTTCTTTAATCCGGCGCAGCGCATGCCGCTGGTGGAAATTATTCGCAGTGAAAATACCTCGGATGCCACGCTGGCAACCGTGGTGGCCTATGCCAGGAAGCTGGGAAAGACCCCCGTGATCGTCAAAGACAGGCCGGGATTCTTTATCAACCGGGTGCTCTTCGCTTACCTGAGCGGTTTGCTGATGCTGGTGCGTGATGGCATCAGCTTCCGCCATATTGACCGGGTAATGGAAAATGCCTTTGGCTGGCCAATGGGCCCGGCATGGTTGCTGGATGTTATCGGGATTGATACCGCATACGCCATTTTTAAACAGCTTTCTGCCGCCTGGCCCGAGCGTTTTAACGCCGATACCACGGCAATTATTGATTTTCTTCACGCACATCAGCGCCTGGGAGAAAAAACAGGACAGGGATTTTATCGCTATCAGCAGGACAAGAAGGGCCGCAGCCAGCGTGTGGCAGACAAAGATTTTGAGACGAAGTTGACCGCACTGCAGTCTCCCCCTTTGCCGCTGAGTGAAGATGACATTATCGATCGCATGATGATCCCGATGGTGAATGAAGTTATCCGATGCCTTGAAGAAGGCGTGATCGGCTCCGCTGCTGAAGCAGATACCGCATTGATTCAGGGACTGGGGTTCCCGGTTTATCGCGGCGGTGCATGCCGTTATGTCGATACCCGGGGTACGGCAAACTTTAACCGCGCGGCCCGACACTTTAGCGCGCTGGGTGGCCTCTATCAGTTACCTGCATTGCTGCTTTCCCCTGCTCACCTGAGCGCACCGTTTTATCCTCATCCCACCGCCGATGCTCAACGCAGCGTACTGGCATAAGGAATATTCAATGGAAAATGTCGTTATTGTAGATGCGATCAGAACGCCGATGGGCCGCGCCCGTGAAGGTGCATTTCGCCATGTCCGCGCAGAAGCCCTTTCAGCACATGTGATGCGCGAGTTGCTGGCCAGACAACCCGGACTGTCGTCAACAAACATTGACGATATTTACTGGGGATGCGTACAGCAAACGCTGGAGCAAGGATTTAATATCGCCCGTAATGCGGCACTGCTGGCGGAAATACCTCACACGGTTCCTGCGACGACGGTGAACAGACTTTGCGGTTCATCCATGCAGGCGTTACATGATGCCGCGCGGGCCATCATGGTTGGTGACGCCACTCTTTGTATCGCTGGGGGGGTTGAACATATGGGCCATGTTCCGATGACCCATGGCATTGATTTTCATCCCGCCCTGAGTAAAACCGTTGCCCGTGCGGCTGGCAACATGGGGCTCACGGCGGAGCTACTGGCAAAAATGCATAATATCAGTCGGGAAATGCAGGATGAATTTGCGCTGCGTTCCCATCAGCGGGCCGCACATGCAAGTCTTAAGGGTCTTTTTGACGCAGAGATCGTGCCTACCCACGGCCATGATGCTCATGGCGCACTGGTTCGCCATCAAAAAGATGAGGTCATCCGCCCGGAAACCAGCCTGGACAGTCTGAATAATCTGCGACCCGTTTTTGATCCTCATATGGGAACGGTAACTGCAGGGACGTCGTCGTCACTGGCAGACGGCGCATCAGCAGTCTTACTGGCCAGCGAGTCATATGCAAGTGCACATGGCCTGCCTGTACGCGCCCGTATACGTGCCATGGCAGTGGTGGGCAGTCAGCCTTCAACCATGGGTTACGGCCCCGTTCCGGCCAGCGAATTAGCACTGAAACGCGCCCGGCTATCCATCGAAGATATCGACCTGTTTGAGCTTAATGAAGCCTTCGCCGCGCAGGTGTTGTCCTGCATTAAAGGGCTGGGCCTGCTTGACCAGATCGACGACAAGATTAATCAACATGGCGGCGCCATCGCACTCGGCCATCCTTTGGGATGCACCGGGACCCGCATTACCACCACATTAATCAACCTTCTGGAACAGCGTGACAGGCAATTTGGCCTCGCCACGATGTGTATCGGGCTGGGCCAGGGGATCGCCACAGTTTTTGAGCGCGCCTGAATCAGGGTATGCGGGAAGCGCAGATCCGTATGCATCCTTACATATTCTAAAATGAGATATAAATAGCATTTTTTATTACTTTTATGAGTGTCTTCAACTTTGTAGGGTGAGGTCATACCCTCAGAGCCTGAATACCTCGGATCAATGAATCATGAAAAAAAAAGCGGCAGTAGGATTATTATTAGCGGCACTGGTCGCAACGGCCCACGCCGCAGAATCGCCTGTATCGGGCGGGACATTAAATGTCGCCTTAGGTAGCGACACCCCTATCATCGATCCTTCCATTACCGGTTACTCAGTCACGGCCTTGATCACCCGTAATGTCGTGGACTCGCTGGTAGGGCAAGCCGAGGATAACCGTTTTACCCCATGGCTTGCCTTGCGCTGGGAGATTAACGACAATCACACGCAATATACCTTCCACCTGCGCAAGGACGTGACCTTCAGCGACAAAACCCGGCTGGACGCGCAGGCGGTTAAATATAATTTGGATCGCATCCTGGATCCCAAAACTACCTCAAGCTATGCGAAATCGCTGCTTGGCCCGATCGACAGCATCACCACACCGGATGATTTTACCGTGGTGATCCACTATAAGACGCCGTTTGCGCCACTGTTGCAGGGTCTGAGTCTGCCTTATCTCGGTATACAATCACCGGCTTATCTGAAGAACACCCCAAATACCAGCAACACCGTCGTGGGATCGGGGCCTTTTATCCTTAAATCCTTCGTCAAGGGCAACGGCAGCCAGCTGACTCGCCGTGATGATTATCAATGGGGGCCGGGCTATGCGCACCATCAGGGTCCCGCATGGCTCTCCGCCATTAATTTTAAATATCTGCCGGAATCCTCTGTCCGATTGGGCGCATTAACCAGCGGGCAGGTGCAGGCCATTGATGCCGTTCCTCCCGCCAATGTCCGTGCACTTCAGCATAATCCACATGTCAGTATTCTGACCAAAGAAAATCCGGGCATTGCACGGGTGTTGTACCTCAATACGTCTAAAGGTCCGTTCAGCGACGTTAACGTCCGGCAGGCGTTTCTGCATGCGGTCGATCCCGCTTCTGCGGTAAAAGTCGCTTTCTTTGGTACGCTGAAACCTGCGGATAGCGTGCTGGGGCCACAAACACTTTATTACGACGCTAACGCCCGCGTTTCCGCAGCCCAACCTGCCAAACAACTCAGCCCGGGGCAGCCGTTGACCGTGCATTTTCTCTATGACCCGACATCGACCGAAAGCGCGGATGTCACCCTGTTCCAGGCCATCCAGTTCCAGGTGAAGAAAGCCGGTTTTAACCTTCAGTTTGATCCGGTTGACAGTGGTATCTTCAGCGCGCGTACAGCCAGCAACGACTACGATATCGTCTCGAATTTCTACGTGCGTGCCGAACCGGATATTCTGCGTACCGTTTTCCACTCAGCCTACATCCCACCTAAAGGTGCCAACTACAGTCACGTTCATTCACTGGACGATAAACTAACGCTGGCAATTGGTGCTCCTGATGCACAACGGAAACAGATATACAGTGATATCCAGCGCCAGGTGATTGAACAGGCCTATGTCGTTCCGCTGTACATACCGGCGTATCAGTTGGGGATCAGCAAAAAAGTCCAAGGTATCAGTTGGGCTACCAACGCTAAACCTAACTTTTATGATGCCTGGCTGAGCAACTGATATGGCAAAAATTGTCCTGCACCGCCTGCTCTCCATTATTGCCGTCCTGTGGGGAGCGGCCACGCTGACGTTTATAGCTATCAAACTGATACCTGGCGATCCGATACTTATCATGAGCGGCGGCGAGAACGTCGTTGATGAGGCCTGGCGCGCAACGATGACGGCGAAACTTGGGCTGGACCAGCCTCTCTGGGCGCAGTATTTGCATTATTGCGGCCAGGCGCTGCTGGGCCATTTCGGTGAGAGTTTCCAGTTCCGGGCACCGGTAGCCACAGTCATTACTACCGCGCTGATACAGACCCAGACACTGGCAGGTTGCGCGCTTCTGCTGGCGGTATTACTGGCTACGCTCAACGCTCTGGCGACTTCCGGGCGCTGGTGGCCACTGCGTGCACTGTTCTCCGGGTTGGAACTTTGTCTGCTGAGTACACCGGTCTACTGGATTGGTATTATTCTGCTGAGCATTTTCAGTTTCCGCCTGAACTGGTTTCCGGTAACGGGGAACGACGGCTGGGTTTCGCTGGTGCTTCCGATTATCGCACTGAGCCTGCCACTGACAGCCATCCTCAGTCAGGTGCTGCGTGACGGTCTGGAAGAGGCCCTGCAACAGCCGTTTGCCATGACGGTTCGTACCCGTGGCGCGGGCGAGACGTTGCTACGCCTGCGCCACGGACTGCGTCATGCATCGCTTGCCGCTTCTACACTGACCGGTACCATGCTGGCGAATCTGCTCAGCGGATCCATCCTGACCGAAACTGTTTTCGGCCGCGCCGGGTTGGGTAAAATCACGCTTCAGGCCATTGCCAGCCGCGATATGCCACTTATCCTTGGTCTGGTAATGCTTTCGGCATTGTTATTTATCGTCATAAACTTGCTGATGGACGTGATTTATCTGTTCATCGATCCTCGTCTTCGTAACAGGCCATTCTGATATGAGTAGCGATCCGGCCCTTATCCTTAACCGTCAGCGTGAAAGATCGCGCCCGGCGCACCCGTTACTAACGTTAAAAAGCCTGCTCCCGGCAATAGCCATTGTATTGCTGGTGTTGATTGCCATTGCACCGTACTGGTTTACCCACAGCTTGCCGGATGATATGGACATGGAGGCCATATTGCAGCCGCCTTCACTGCACCATTGGTTCGGTACTGACGCGCTGGGACGTGACGTTTACACCCGCGTGATATACGGATCAGCGTTGTCGCTGAGTATTGGTGTTGGCGCCACCCTGATTGCGGGCTGTGGCGGGATTCTGCTTGGTGTAATCGCCTCATTGGGGCCCCGTCCGATACGGTTTATGGTGGTGCGCTATCTGGATATCCTGCTGGCCTTCCCGGAACTATTGCTGGCATTGCTGGTGATCGCCGTACTGGGGCGCGGCCCGTCCAATACGCTGCTGGCAGTGGGTTTATCGGGTATCGCGGGGTATGCGCGGCTGCTACGGTCACAGATCCTCCAGGTGCGACTATCGGGTTATGTGCAACAAGCCATCGCCCTCGGCGAAATGCCTTTCGCCATCATCATGCGGCATATTATTCCCAACTCGCTGCGCCCGCTGCTGATTGTGTTAACCATCGGTATTGGTCAGGCCGTCCTGAGCGCGTCTGCGTTGAGTTTTCTGGGTCTGGGTGTGGTGCCGCCTACCGCAGAATGGGGAGCATTGCTGGCTGACGGCCGTGACTTTCTCGACATTGCTCCATGGATAAGCCTGCTGCCCGCGAGCGTGGTGGCGCTGTCGGTGATTGCGCTCACACTGGCCGGCCGCCGCTTACAATCAATTGCATCAAAAGGAGCGTAACCATTATGGAGAACAACCGTCCTGCTAACCCACTGCTGGAGGTAGCGCATCTCACGGTAAGCTTCGCGGATGTCGAGGTGGTCAAGGGACTGTCATTTAACCTGTATGCGGGTGAGATCCTGGCGCTGGTCGGGGAATCCGGTTCGGGTAAGTCGGTCACAGCGCGCGCACTGGTTGGGCTGGCAGGCGAAAAAGCCAGCGTTGACGCACAACGACTGCGACTGACAACGGTGGATGGCAAAGCACAGGATCTGCTTGCCTCAGGAGATCCTCAGTGGAAAGCCCTGCGTGGTAAAGAGATTGGCTTTGTCTTACAGGATGCACTGACATCTCTCGATCCTTTACGCACCATCGGGCAGGAGGTGGCAGAGGCGCTACAGTTGCATCGCCGTGTGCCACGACGGGATATTGATCGCCAGGTCGCCGGGCTGCTCACCTCCGCAGGCATTCCTGACCCCCATCATCGTATGCAGCAGTACAGCCATCAGCTTTCCGGCGGCCTAAGGCAGCGCGCCCTGATAGCCTCCGCACTGGCAGCGGGGCCACAGATGCTGATTGCAGATGAACCCACCACTGCCCTGGATGTGACGGTACAACAACATATTCTCTTTTTGTTTCGCCAACTGGCGGATCGCGGGCACGCGGTATTGTTGATTACCCACGATCTCTCCGTCGTGTCACAAATCGCCGACCGCGTACTGGTGATGCAACAGGGTATCGGTGTTGAACAGGGTGAAGCAGCCCAGGTTTTAGCGGCGCCACAGCATCCATATACACGGAAACTATTAAGTGCTATTCCCGGCGTTCATACCCGTCACCGCTGGCTTTCAACATCGGGCAACGTGCCCGATCCCAGGATGAAGGCGGCTTCTGAACAGGTGGTGCTTCGTGCCGATCGCCTGTCACTGGCTTATCCCAGTAGTGATGGTACAACACACGAGATTCTGAAGCAGGTCTCTCTGTTGCTGCGCCGGGGAGAGACATTGGGGCTGGTCGGCGAGTCAGGGTGCGGGAAAACGACACTTGGCAAGATTTTACTCGCGTTGCAGTCCCCCCACTCCGGTGAGGTCAGGCTTAACAATCAGGCCTGGAGCAGCATGTCTGAAAAACAACGTCGCCCGTTGCGGGGACGAATTCAGACTATCACACAGGACCCGCTTGGCTCGTTCAACCCCCAATACACAATTGGGCAAATCATCCGTCAGCCATTAAAGCTCATCCCAGGTCTGAATCGGGAAGAGATAGAGAGTAAAATACTGCTGCTGATGAAGCAGGTAGGGCTGTCTCCTGAATTACTGACACGTCGCCCGCAGACACTCTCAGGTGGGCAGCTGCAACGTGTGGCAATAGCCCAGGCGCTGGCCTCTGATCCTGATATCATGATTTGCGATGAGCCAGTTTCAGCACTGGATGTCACGACCCAGGCGCAGGTTTTGGACCTGTTGAAAACCCTGCAACACCAGTTGGGCCTGGCCATTCTGCTAATCTCACATGACCCAGGCGTAGTGCTTCATATGAGTCATCGGGTCATTGTTATGAAGGATGGAGAGATCATCGAAACCGGGGAAGCAGAGGCATTAATCGCGCAGCCAAAACAGGACTACACCCGGCAATTATTTACCGCAATAATTAAAAAAATTAGCAGCTAAAGAAAACCTATTATTCATATTGCTTTATAGCATCATGGATCAAGTGACTTATTTATTCCGCTGCAGGGGCATGACTGTTCAATACTCGTTCCGGTTCACTCATATCTCGACAGTGTTAGTGGTTAAGTCTATCCCAGCACGCAAAGCCGCATTCCTTTGCGGCTCATTCCTGTTCAGCTTTTATCCATCAAATAACGATGCGCTTTTGATGCTGCACTAGCGGCTTTAAATAATTCCAGCAACACACCATGTTCTTCGGCCCATTACGCCAGTGCCAGTGAGACCAGTTCTGGCCCGTTATCCATACGCATCTTCCGCGGATAACCGATTATACGAACTTAAGTTATTGTTTTAAAAATAATTTATGGTTCGAAAATTGCGTAATCTTATCAATTTAAGTTTTATGATTTGGCATCAATTATGGTTGATCAGCAACTTTGTCGCCAGGTGTGGCGCACTCAGTTCAGCCTGCCTCAGGGCAAAGACAATCTGCTCTTCGGTGAATCGTGACTTTTTCATCGGGCCCCCCATTCAGAGGAGTATTTATCATGCCGGAATTCTATTTCTGAATGGAGCAGGATTTTGGGTCAGGGTCACCTGATGTTTTTTCATTATGGGTGGAAAGTGTACAAATAAAAGCTCCAATAGGAGCTTTTATTCACGCGTAGAATCGATGAGCACCACTTAGCACGTCGGTTTCGAGTTTCATGGGGTTCTATCAAAACGTTTTCGCACCGTTTGGTTTCAGACCCCTAGAACATTCTAAAATTTTGAATTAATTTCACTAGCAATAATGGCGGCTCCATTGGAATTCAACATTTTTCCATGGGGAAGGTTAGAAGCTCGTATTCTTACATTTCCGTTCAGATAAGGGTGCCAGTGCATGGCAGCTTCTTCGGATGTTGCCCAGTCTGAATGAACTATTACAGTTTTCCCCGTATAAATATCCGGATTATATCCAGACATCCATTTTACATTTTGTTGGAAAGTGTTGCATAAGACCTCGACCTGATCATTTGTGAAGGAAGCAAGCGGGCTGCCTGCTTTTGTGAGTATTTCTTTAAATTCACTGTAATCAGATACTGAAGACACGTCATATCCAAACGAAATGAGTAATTGCGTAAGTGTGTTGCTTGTTGATTTCGGCTTCCAGTGCGGGTAGCCATCAATGAGGATTAAACGCTCAGTCTGAATCTGTTGCGCTAATGCATGAGCCATTACGGCCCCTGTTGACCATCCTACAAGAATACAATTATCAGCTACAGATCTTATCGTGTCTGCATAAAAGGCAATTCTATCTGTTTCCAAATTCTCACCTGCTAAAAATGGATCCTGTAATGCATATACAGGCTGGTCTTCCGGTAAATGCGCCAACAGTGTTTGATAGGACCATCCCAGCCCGGCTGCAGGATGGATGCAAATGACGGGCAGGCGTCCCTTGTTTATTCGTAGGGGCAGTAGAGTTAACATTTTTTGCACGATGTCTGGCTTATCTAATCTCGCAGCGATGCCAGCTATAGTAGGATTGGCGAATATGGTATCAACGCGTATAGATAATCCAAGCGCGTTTTGAATACGATCCACCAGACGTATTACAAGTAAAGAATGACCACCCAGATCAAAGAAGTTGTCATCCACACCAAACTTTCTAAGACCTAATACTTCGCTCCAAACTTTCATCAAAGCAATTTCAGTCTGTGTAGAGGGAGGACGTGAAGCCACAGGCTCAAACATTGGTGGTTCGGGAAGTGATTTCTCGTCCAGCTTCCCGGCAGCGTTTAGTGGAAGAGATTCTACAAAAACAAATGTTGTTGGGATGAGGGCTCCAGGAAGGAGCTGGCTGAGAGAAGTACGTAAATTGTATATATCTTGGCTTGATGCGACGAGATATGCACAAAGTTTATTGTTGCGTACTACGACTGCAGCGTCACTTACATTAGGGAGTAAGCGCAAAGCATATTCTACTTCGCCCGGTTCGATACGTCTGCCAAGAATCTTTACCTGTCGATCATCACGACCTAACCAGTCTAGCTGGCCATTGTTTCTTTCTCGTACAATGTCACCCGTGCGATACATACGCGCGTTGGGTATGGAAGATAAATCATCTTGAACAAACCTATATGCTGTCAATTCAGGTTGGTTTAAATAGCCCCGTGCAACCCCGACACCGCCAATGTAAAGTTCACCCCGAAATCCGGGCGGCACAGGCTGGCCAGTTTTGTCTAAAACGTAAGTCCTCACACCAGCAATCGCTGTACCAATTAGCGGACGATCACATTCTTTAGGTACGAGGCTTCGAGTTGCAGAAACCGTCGTCTCAGTAGGTCCGTATGTGTTGTACAGCCGTTCAACTGTCCCTGTAGCATAGATTTTCTCGACCAAATCAGGAGTCACTTGTTCTCCCCCCAAGCATATGCTGCGGACCGAGGGAGGCAAGGAACTTCGGGCTAAAAGTTCACGCAACAACGAGGGTACGGTCTCTAACATAGAGAAAGACTTAGCGGGGGGAGAATCAATCAAATCAAACAGGTTTTCTACCATAACAACCATACCGCCGCACGTCAGAGCGACAAACAATTCTGATACAGCACTGTCAAAGCTGACCGAGCTGGAAGCCAGGACTGACTGAAACTGGTGCGCACCATAGGCTGCCTGCCTTGCTTCTACCAAATTCACAACGCTGCGATGCTCTACAGCAATACCCTTAGGCATCCCAGTTGAACCTGAGGTATAAACGATGTAGGCCAAATCATTCCCCGATACCTGAGTAGGGGGAGGATTATCTGACCACTTATTTAGATCCAGCTCATCGAGATTCACTATTGTTCCCGAAAAATTAGCAATAACCTGCTGATACTTTGTTTTAATAACCGCGATGTTTGCAGCAGAATCGGTAAACAAATAGGCTATTTGATCAGGCGGTAAATGCGGATCGATGGCCAGATAAGCGCCTCCTGCTTTCAATATAGCTAACAAGGTAACAACGAGGTTTAGGTCGCGTTCTACGCAAACTGCCACAACCTCTCCTGCCCAGACACCGCTATCTCTCAGCGTATTAGCAAGCTTGTTTGCGAGATTATCTAACTCACTGTAGGTCATCTCCTCGCGACGCCACGCAACTGCGATAGCGTGCGGATTACGGCGGGCTTCTCGTTCAATAAGAGAATGAAGCGTCGGGCGCGCAAGATTATCCAGAGCACGATCACTAGTCCATCGAGAAATCAATGCGTCACGACTAGCACTGTTAAGTAATGGAATCACATCCGCACTAATTGTCGGAGCGGCTGTCACTTCGGCCAGTATTTGATGATATGCATGAAGTAACGCGGTAATAGTTGATGACTCAAACAAGTCGGATGAATAACCAAGCTTAAGTTTAGTGACACCCGGTTGTGTCGTGACAACAGCTAAACTCAGATCAAACCTAGCGGAAATACGAGTATCAACTTCAACACGTTCTGCCTGAGCGTCCCCCAACTCAGAGAGTCCCGCCAATTGGTTGTCGTGTGAAAAGTAAACCTGAAAGAGTGGATTGCTTGCTGGATCGCGTGGTGGATTAAGGTGTTCAATAAGCAGATCGAGTGGGAATTTATCGTGCTCATAAGCGGAAAGTGAGGCCTGACGAACTCTGCGTAACAATTCGAGAAAACTCGGATTATCTGATAGGTCAATACGCACAATTACGGTATTAACGTAGAATCCGATCTGATCTTGATCGGGGGGACTACGTCCAGCGACAGGCGTACCTATAAGCAGATCAGTCTGACCAGTAAATTTATATAATAACATGGCATAACAGGCGAGGAGTGCCATAAATAACGTAGCCTGCTCTGCCCGAACCAGATTTTTCAGTGAGTTAAGTACATTTTCAGCTAAAGGTATATCGAGCAGGCCGCTACGGAAACTTTGACTAAGAGGGCGCCGATAGTCTGTGGGTAAATCAAGTAATGCCGGGGCACCGCGTAGGTAAGTGCGCCAAAAATTCAATTCATTTTTGAGGGCCTCTGATTCAAGCAATAGGCGTTGTTCAGTAATGTAATTATCATAGCCGCGCTCAAGAGGTAATAAATCAGGCCGATTACCCGACACTATATTTAAATAATAGCGAGAAACATCCGAATAGAAGACCTGCAGAGAGACTCCATCAGCGATAATATGGTGTAGATTCACTGTCAGTAAATGGTCTTGCGGGCCTAACACATATAATCTGCATCGTAAGAGAGAGTCAGCTTCCAGATTGAATAGCCATTCAGCATCGTTTTCAACCAGCGAGACAACCTCTTCGTCGCTGCACGGGCCTTGTGCAACAACCTCCAGGTTGAAGGGTTGTGAAGAATGAACTCGTAGCGGTCTACCCTCGGAATAAGGGAAACGAGCCCGCAGGCATCGATGCCTTACAACAACACCGGATAATGCCTCCTTCAATGCCTGAACATTCAGTGGCCCAGTTAATCTGAATGCTTCTGGAATATTAAAGCCAGGGCTATCCGGCACTAAACGCTGCAGGAACCAGACACGTCTTTGAGCATACGAGAGTTCTACTCGCAATGCTTTAACGGGATCTGCCATCACCTGTTGGAGAACTTTGTCACGTGCAGAGGCAGATAGCTTGCTCAACTGATCGAATGCGTGTTCTTCCATATATCCCCCAGATATAATGTGTATTTATTGCACGGTGCGGATGCGCTTAACCAACAGCAAACTGATCATCAGCGCCGCTGCAATCGCTTGTCCTGTGAAAATGAGTTGTGCGGCTGGAACGGTGGAAACCAGAATACCTGCCAGTGCGAAGCCAACGGGCATCATGCCGCTGGAGCCAAAGGTATCAACGCTGAAAACACGAGAAAGTTTATCTTGTGGGATCAATTCCATTAGCAGTGTTTCCCATAAAACCACCCCGAATCCGGTAAGGATCCCTTTAATAAAAAACAGTAAGATCGCGAGAGGCACAGAGTGGGTCATTGCCATTAAAGCGACCATGAGATGTGCTGCGGCCCATGCGCTGTATGTTAGCACCGCCCTATATCGTGCTGGATGAAGCCAGGCGCACAGCATTGCACCGCATGCCATTCCTATTCCAAGAGCTGTTTCCAGCGCGCCAAGAGTACCTACCCCATTAACCAGGTGTTCCTGGACAAGCTGTGGCAGGAGTGCCTGCGTCGGCGCGTCAGAGAGCATCATTGCTATAGCAGCGACAGGTATTGATAAGGCAAGGATAGGGGTAAGTGCAACGTAACGAGCACCTTCAACGATGTCGCGAAAAATATTCTTTCGTGCCCTTTTCGTGGATTCTGAATGCTTCACGGTAGCCGCTGTGACCAAGAGCGCTGCCACGAAAAAGGTAGCAGCATCAAGGGCAAAAACAACTTCAGGTCCAAAGCCTGCGTAGAGTGCTCCACCGATAGCCGGTCCAGCGATACCACGAGCCGAGCGAACAAAACCTATCAACGCGTTGGCGGAGGTGAGCGACGATTTATCGACTAAGCCTGGTACGACGCCCATAAATGAAGGGGTGAACAAAGCGTCAAAGAGGCCGACCACGCCTGCGACTACCACAAGTAGTGCCAATGACGTGACTTCCTGAAATGCCGCAATAGCCAGCAGCGTAAGCGCCAGTCCCCGTGCTACATCGGTGAGGATCATCAGACGACGTCGATCATAGCGGTCAGCGAGCGCGCCGCCAAAAAGCATGGTCAGTAACTTGGTAATAGATACAGTGCCAAGCACTATCGCGGATGCCCAGGAGGCACCACTGAGAGTGAAGGCGTACCATCCCAGAATAGTGACATATGCACCGTCACCAATGACAGACAGACACTGCCCAAAAAATACCAATCGAAAATTGCGGATATTTAATGCCGAGAACATACCGGACTTACTGGCCTGATTTACTGTAAATTCATTACCTTGATTGCTCATTGCTGTCTCTTTTTCTAAATTGATGTGTTTTGTCGTAATATTTCAGTAATTATCTGAAATAGTTGGTTCGGGGTATCAATATGCGGAGAATGGCCAGCATTAGGGATAACAACTGTCTTTGCCTGAGGTATCGCAGCAAGGATAATGTTCGTCTCTTCCTCACCTAGCAACGCAGACCGCCCACCTCTGACAATCAGTAGCGTTTTACGTAACTTCTCTAGCGATGTACGCACCAATAACCCACGGGCAGATGCTGTCGTATTCAAAATCAACTCAAGCTGTGGGATCTCATCTGGTAAGGCGGCGGCGATAGTCTCTAAGGTACCTGGCTGGGCAAATGGGTACTGTTGTTTGAGCCTATCCATTAACGTTCCATTCTGTTGGGTACTGCGCAATCGGTTTACTTTTGATTGACTCGCGAGGCCAAGTTGATGAGGCAGTGGCTCAATTAGCACCAACGGCAGGTTTATCCGCTCGGCAAGCAGAACCCCTGCGGGTGCGCCTGCCGAATGAGCAAGAATGGCCGTTATATCTGACGCCAATGCCGTAACCGTAAGTTGATCAACGATCTGCTGTAATCGCTCTGCGCTCCCCTGAGGGGCTGAAGACATGGCAGCTAGTGTTGGCATATCGGGGCAGAATAACGCTATGCCTGATTGCGCTAAATGGCGAGCTACAGGCTGCCAGTAAGCAGCACTTTGACCCCAGCCATGTAGCACTAACCCACGCTCAGTCCCTCTGGAAACTGAGCTGGGTAGTACGCAGGGAAAGCTGGCTATCATTGTTGGGATGTCAACGTTACGGCATTTTTTCGACTCTCTCGAGCCTCAACGCTCGTAACCCATACTCTGCCCTCGGTCTCTTCACTGATTAACTTATTGGCAGTTTCAAACACCCAACGTGCAGCGCCCTCCATACTGGTATTTGCCATTATGCGAAGATCGATAATATTTCGGGCTGCAAGTTGTCTGAAAAGCGGCAATTCAGGATCGTTTTCCGCAATAAGGGTCGTATGATCGAATTGGTGGCATAACGCCGCTCTGATTTTCTTAAGACCGCTAAAATCCACTATGAAGCCAGTGCCAGATTCAAGGGTGAAACAACAGAACTCCACGTTAAACCGGCGCTCATAACCGTGGAGAAATGCACAATGACCTTGATTAGCCCAAGATCTGTGACAGCAAGGCAGATCGTCAAAGAGTTTACTGACCCTGTATGCCGTTACAGGAAACTCGCCTATATCGGCGATCAGATGTTCTGAATTCATAAGGACCTCCCTGTTCGGCCACCCAGATTACGGATTTCAGATGTCATAGCGGCAACCGTTGGATTATCAAACATAGTTATTGCGGAAAGAACGACATTAAAGGCCTGGCCCAATCGGTATGCCAGGGTTACCCCAAGAAGTGAATCCCCTCCAAGAGCAAAGAAATTGCTTGTGCTTGTAATATCCTTAACCCCAAGAACTTCTGCCCAAATTGAGGCTACACCAGCTTCGGTCTCATCACTGAACCCAGTCATACCATCAAGAACCTTTGACCCTCTGGTACGTATGGGATGACTTACCCACTGTTGGTAACGCTTATTAAAATCAGCGGTAGAAATGAGTATCTGCTGTGGCTTATGCAAGTCCATGAGTCTTGAGAAAATTTCAGCACCCTCACTAGGGCGTATCGCGATTTCAGCAACGACCCCAAAGTCCGGAGAAGCGAAAGACGGGGATACCACGGACGTTCTTTTATCGTCGTGATCTCGTTCGCGGAAAATCCAACCATCCCAGTTGACGCTCATCCATGGTATGTTTTCATCACGATGCCGCTCAGCGAAAGCATCCATAAAGGCATTACCGGCGGTATAGGGGTAAAATCCTAGCCCCCCAAGCTGGGCTGACAGTGAAGACTGCATTATAACGAAATCCAGCTTGCGTCCTTTCAGGTGCTCTGCAAGAACCAGAGTGCCAATAACTTTAGGTTTAAGCCTGCGTTCACACTCCTCAACGGTGGTATCTTCAAGACTGCGGAAGGCGCGTTGCGTTTCAAATACGCCGGCAGCATGTACCACACCATTTAAAGTACCGAACTGCGAGTCGATACGATCAAAAAGCCTGGCGGATTCTTCTATAGATGCCGCATCGCAGCGAACTGCCAAAATTTCACCGCCAAGATCAATGAGTTTACGCAAACGAATAACCCTTTCGGCAAGATGGGGGTCATCAGGGAGATCACTTACACCATGTTCGAGATAATACGGATCAGGCACAGCCTCCAGCGCTGTTAAGACCAGTCGGGCACGACATGTCCTGACCAGATAGTCTGCTATCGTCATACCAATCCCACCCAAACCGCCAGTGATCAGGTATACACCACGTTCCTTAAGACGTATCGGCATACTCTCAGATGCTGATTGCGCCAATTGACCGCGCTCATAAGTTCTCACCCAACGCGCCCCGGCGCCGAAAGTTACGGCATGATCGTCAACGGGGCCAAGTAGCTCGGCAACTATCTCATCTGCTAGAGCGGATACTGGCAGATCCGTTAAATCGACGGTGCGGGTAGTGATGAAAGGCAGATCCTGAGGTACAACTAACGCTGCACCACTCAGTAAAGACCGCTCGGGAATAATATTGTTCGTATCATCGCCAAGCGGGTGGAGCCCAGTGGCGAAAATATCTAGCCGAACCGGCTTAGTACCCTGTTCGGCTGCCAGTTGCTTAATCGTATACATCAGCGTGTAGAATCCGGGACTCAGCTCATCCTCGACAGCAGCAAGACGCGATGCCAAGTCGGCGACGTCTTTACGAGGATTAGCACACCAATAGTGCACAATGCGAGCTATTGGACGCTCCTGTAATCCAAGGCCCGCAATTAGATCTTTGATTAAATATTCTTCGCCGGAAAATTCAGTTTTTACACGCACAACATCAATTCCTAGAGCCGTGAGTTTTGCGACAATTTGGTCGCCGACAGGATCAGCAGGAACGAACGTCAGCCACCTTTGCCCAGTAGGATCCGAACTTACGGGCGTCCTGCGTCGCAATTGCCAACTGGGGTAATAAACCCACTCTTCAAGCGAAGCGGCTCTTCGCAGCGCACGGTCAGTTGATTTACTTTCTGAGACTGGAGCGACGGATTTGATATAAGGCTGTCGATCGAACTGGCGATTCGGAAGCCGGATAAGTCGTGCGTTAGTTTGGGGAGGGAGGGTATCGATGGCATATCCTTGCACCCAGAGTGAAGCAAGTCCCAATAAATAACTTTCTCTGATGTCGCGGGAGCGCTGGAATAGGCGAACCGTTGCTTCACGAACGTCAGCACCGAACACTTTGGTAAGTGACCCATCGAAGCTCAGGTCAAGGAGGGTAACGGGGCTGATTGCATGGAGTGCGCCAAGCGCATCAGTGGCAAGGGTAAAGTCGACTGGTGCACTGAGGTGAGCTCCCCAGTAACGCTGGCTGAGCTCTGACTCTGTGGTGGAGGTGAGCAACAGTGCATGGGTTTCCTTTATGGCATACTCGCTGGCAAAGTCGTTCAGTTCTTCAGCTTCCCGACTCAGTAAGTCGCTATGATAAGGTACGCCAAGTCCGAGGAGACGATGAGGAATGTTGGCCCGTTCAAGCTGTTGTACCAGAGTTTGCAAACTGGCACCGTTAACGGCAAGAACATGTCGCGTTGGGCTTAAACTGGAAACAGAGGCATAGTGACTAATCTGGGACTCTAGTATCTCTTTGGACACATCGACCACGATCATGTCGCCATTTGGCGCATATTGAAGAAGCGCGCTGCGTTTTCTAACCAATTGAAGCACATCTTCAGGCGTCAAAGCACCACTGATCCCCGCAGCGACATACTCCCCAAGTGAGAATCCACATGACAGGTTTGCTGAAACACCACGGGCTTTAAGCTGATCGGCTAAAGCAAATCCCGTGGCGACATGCAGCAACTGGCTTGCGGCAAAGCCAAGGATATCTGGATCAGAAATAATGTCAGCGATGGAGGCCCACTCAGGATCTTTTATGTATTGCCATAGTAGATTTAATCGCTCCGTAAAAACCGGCTCCCAGTTATAAAGTGCAGCAACGACAGGAATTCCACTGGTGCCCTGACCGGGTAAGGCGAAAATGAGGTCTCCAGTATCCTTTGCCCACCCCTCCACCACATTGAGGTTAGGGGAACGCAACGCTTCAGCTAACTCATGCCCGTCTGATCCAACCACTGCATAGCGATATGCTCTGTCATCTCTCCCTTTTGAAAGGGTGTATTCAACATCAGCTATCGATGGCAACTGACGGGTTTCCAATGCCAAAGCATAGGCTGCAGCGGTAGAGAGACAAGATTCTGGCCCGGTGGATGACACTTTTAGCAGATGGGTACCGCCTTGTCTGCAGCAGGCGGGGCTTTGCTCGGGGGCCTTCGAGAGTATGACATGGACATTTGTACCGCCAAACCCAAATGAGCTTACTCCAACAGATACGTCCTCTGTATCACCCGATCGAGTGGTAAGAATACTGGGGTCATATGACGCAGCTAAATCGACAGGATTAGACACATTCGTTGTACCCGGATATTTGCCATGTGCAAGAATCTCAGCAGCTTTTATAAATCCGATAACACCCGAGCCAACGCGTAAATGCCCGATATTCGCCTTCACTGAACCAAGAGGCGGTAAGCCGGCCGAACCAAAAACCTCATGTAATGCTGAGAGTTCCGCTGCATCGCCCAGTCTGGTGCCGGTGCCATGACACTCAATATAGCCAATTTGTCCGGCATCCTTCCCAGCAAGAGCCATCGCCTGTTTGATGACATCTCGTTGCCTTGAGGACCTTGGGGCAGTAAACGATGCTTTTGCAGCCCCGTCATTATTCACCGCTGATCCTGCAATTATCGCGCGTACCGGCCAGCCATGCTTTATAGCCAGATCGGTATGCGCCAACAGTACCACTCCGCCGCCAGAACCAAAGACGGTGCCACTCGCCTCGTGATCAAAGGGGCGACACACGCCATCCCGAGCCATGATCCCACCGGGCTGATATAAGTAGCTCATGGGTTGCGGGAACTCAATATCCATCCCTCCGGCAAGTGCCAAATCACACTCCCCCGCCAGGATTGCCTGAGAGGCCTGGTGGATCGCCAGTAATGAAGACGAACACGCACTGCCTACTGCCATTGCGGGGCCGGTAAGCCCCAGCTTATAAGCAATTCGTGTAGCTGCGTAGTGACCATCGCTTCCCAGCAGTGCCGGCAGCGCATCGTCCTCCGCTGACTGACGGTCTCTGGTATTTAAAAGATAGCTGCTCAGTCCTGTAGAAAGATAAACACCGACTTCGTTTTTTAAGTCAGAAAGGCGAACTGCACCGGCCTCCAACGCTTCAACAGCGCATTCTAGAAGGAACCTCTGCTGAGGGTCGAGGTCAGCCGCTTCTCTAGGCGAGTAGCCAAAAAAAGCGGCATCAAAACGTTCGGTATGAGGTAGCTGTCCGTAAGCATGAACTCTGCCACCTGCCGTAGCGCCGATATTAGTAATGGCTCTGGTGACAACATCGCGGCGTGATTCAATCAAATCCCAAAACGCGTCTATGTTATCCGCCCCTGGAACTCTTAAACCATATCCTAAGACCGCGATACCAGAAACGACTTCAGTAGTCTGTCCACCATATGCTTTAGTCATTACTGCCCTCATCTGAGATTTGTGTGCTTCTAATTTGACGCCTTTTTTGCGCCATACTATTTTTTGACGTGCGCCGAACGGGGGAGGATGTTTCTCCCTGGGTCAGCCTGGCAATTTGTAAATCAATTCGTGGATGATCAAGAAGAAATGCAGGGGAAATATTGACTTGCAAAGCAGCGGACAGTCGATATGCCGCCACAGTAAGCCCTAAGGAATCCAAACCAAGCTCAAAAAGATTAACATCAGTGAGCATTCCGTCACCGAGTATGGACTTCCAGATATGAAGAACGGTTTTGCTTAAACTGGAATTGAATGAAGATGACTCTGGTAAACAATATCGGTTGGACGAAAGTGCCTGAAGATCGACTTTACCATTGGGTAAGCGAGGAATGGCGGTTGTAATTGTTATTAGCACAGTTAGGCGGATGGGTAAAATACCAATAATTTTGGCACGTAGTCTTTCTGCAACAATTTCCGACACTACAATGACATGTAATCGATCGACGAGCAGTCCGGGGCCCTTAAGCTCATCATTAATCACGACAGCTTCAATAATATGCGGATCCTTAACCAGCGAACGTTCGATATCATCGAGATTGAGCCATTGCCCAGCCAGCTTACATGTACGGTTCGCTCGTCCAAGCACATACAGGCCTTCAGAAGACCAGCGCCCTAAGTCGCCAGTTTTAAAAAAACGTCTATCGGAGCGATAGACGAAACGCTCAGCTGAGTGGGCAGAGTCCAGATACCCGGCAGCGATAGTGGAACCGCCTACATAAATTTCGCCGATGCTATCGTAATCATCGAAGGAAATATCGTCGCCTTCGGTGCTGACCAATATAACTTCAACACTGGGAAGAGGCTTACCGACCAGTCCGCATGCGATAGCTCCTGCATTATCTGCATTAACTTCAAGGCTGGTAATCTGCCCAGCCGTTTCTGAAGCGGCGTAAGTATTGATGACCGTCGTCATTTGAGCAGCAGGAAGTAAGAAAAAATCAGTCAACGCAGCCTTATGGGCGGGTTCCCCACTCATTATTATGTGGCTGGGAAGTGTTAAGGGTTTACTAGCAGATAAAAGAGACAATTCAGATGGAGTAAGGCAGACGACAGTTTGGGAGCCATCAGCGCATACCTGAGAAATAGCGTCAGCAATCGTTGAGTTACCTTTATCTACGATCACCAGTTCGCCACCGAACAGCAAAGCTCCCAGGATTTCACATATTGAAAAACCGAAAGTCAGTGGATGAATCTGCGTCCAGCGTTTATCCCAAGGCAAGGTGTCCGCCCACTGCTTGTCTAAAGCATTGAAAACGGCGGAAAGGCCGCGCCGTGTAACAAGTGTCTCTTTCGCTTCCCCAGAACTCCCTGAAGTTGCCACTACATAGGCAATTGAGTCATCAGCAGGTGGAGTGATATGCTTTATTATTGGATAACTGCGCAGCGAGATCCTAGGCACAGGAATCCCGGAGACTCCCGGCAGCTCGACGACACCCATAAGCTTCGAAAGGATACGAGGAGAAACTGATGAGCCAATCATGACAAAAGGTATGCCGGCGGCTAAAGCGGCAAGGAGTGCAATTATGCTGCCCGCACTTTGAACAGCCGGAATACCTAATAACGCCCCTTCACGTACGGCTGGTAAACTTGCTGCATAATTGCGAATCCGTTCTGCCAATTCCCTATAGCTTATGATTTCACTGCGATCCCGGATAGCAGGACGATCACCAAAGGCTCTGCGTGTTTTTCCGAGGCGTCCAAGACATAATGAAAATACATCTTCAGTTAATAAAGGTCCCTCTACGCCTTCTACATTTGCAGAAAATGAAGGATGGTCATCTTTATCGTAAGGATTCGTTTGATTATTCAATCTATTGGCTTCTTTAATACCCTCAATCCACTATTAATAGCATCACGTCAGGAATAGTCAAATAACCTTACTATATTTTATTTATATATATATATGAGATATCTGACTATGGAAATTAGATTGATTCCATTACTTTTGTAGCCTGTGTAAACCTTGATTAACGCCATATTAATTTGGGTTCACTTTGAGGGACACATCATTTTCCAGAGAGGAAATCTATGAACAATTTAACTCCTGAAGCTGTACAGGTTCACGACGCGTTGATCTCTCATGGCCTTGAGACACCGTTTAAGATACCCACGAATGAACTTAGCGATGAAAAACGCAAGCAGCTGATTTCCAGTCATATGACTGAGATTTTAAAACTCCTCCATCTTGACCTTGAAGATGATAGCCTGAAGGAGACACCAAGGCGTATTGCCAAAATGTATGTAGATGAGGTTTTTTCAGGCCTTAACTATATTAACTTTCCTAAAATTACCCTCATCGAAAACAAAATGAGAGTGGACGAAATGGTAACGGTACGTGATATTACGCTGACCAGTACTTGTGAACACCATTTTGTGATTATTGATGGAAAGGCAACAGTAACGTATATACCAAAAGATAAAGTAATAGGCCTATCAAAAATTAACCGTATTGTGCAGTTTTTTGCACATCGTCCGCAGGTGCAAGAAAGACTTACACAACAAATCCTCATCGCGCTACAAGTATTGCTTGGTACAAACAATGTAGCCGTTTCTATTGATGCCGTTCACTACTGCGTAAAGGCACGTGGTGTTAAAGATGCTACCAGTGCGACAACAACAACCTCACTAGGGGGATTATTTAAATCCTCTCAGAATACGCGTCAGGAATTCTTGCGCGCCGTTCGTAATAGTTAAGTCATGTCAATTTATTAATCGGCATGTGTAATCCAAACACTTCCGATCTGTTGGTCATACAGATACCGAATGGTGAGCGCGATAACCGACAGGTCTACTCACTACTGACTCACTTTAACGTTATATTTATAAAGTATCTTTTGCGATTCAAGAAAATAACAATACCCATAATGTTTATCTGAAGTGAGTATTTAAACAACCCGAGGGTTTAATAAATGATGGGTGATATTCATCGTACTTCGCTATTTACGAGGGGGCCTGTATCTATGATTGGGTATTTCCCATTGATCACGCAACCCGAAATTATACAATTTTCTGACCATCCTAAACTTTTTTGTTTCTCTGGGTACTTTGATGTGCAGCAGTTTGATGAAATTTTTTATGAAAAATTTTCTTGTGATTACCCCCAAGAAATTCGCCATGCGGTGACTAAGCGCAAAACCGGGTAATGACTCCAATTAGTAGAACATATATTTTTCGATGAAGGCCCCAATGACTTTTTCATGAAGCTCTACAGAGCGTGAGAAGCAGATGGTTCTTCGGGCCAGGCGTTTGATTCGGGTTCTCAGCGTCAGGTTGTTGCGCTCAATGCGTTGAGTAAAAATCTTGCCGGTCAGATGCTTATCCTTCGGCACCTCTCTGGCATAACTCCCTCAGTCGTCGCTGGTTATCATGCCAATGTTAAAAGGCGTGAGCAGCGCCAGTAATTCGCGGCAGGTTTCGTCGGTTCGTGGGCCAAAAGTGTAGGCCAGTACACCACCGGTTTTCGTGTTGTACGCGTACCAGAGCCAGTGCTGCCGGGCTTTACTGCCGACAAAGCTCCATTGCTCGTCGAGCTCAAAAATGAGCGCGACATCAGCATGGGCTACCGGAGATGACGTTATTCGTCGTGGCGAGAGTTTTTTAAAGTGCGAATGACGGTGTTAATGCCGACTTTCAGTGTCCTGGCGGTATCACGAACCCCGGCACCGTTGAAGGCCATTTTGGTGATTTGCTCTTTAACTCCCGGTTTACGGGCCTCGTAAGAGTAAGTGAGCTGAAACACGCGGTGGCAGTCACGGCAGCGAAACCGGTCGTGTCCTTTAGGGTTCTGACCATGACGGTAAACCAGGGCGGACTGACAACGGGGACAATGAACGTTAACGCTGGCCATGAGTGAACCTCAAAAGGCCGCATTATACATCAGATTCAACCAATTAGAGGCATTACCCAAGCGGGTCTTTAAAGCTAACTGATGGCAATTTTTCAATTGTTTTCCTGATAATGTCTTCTTCTGGAAGATCATACTGATCGATAACTTCATTTACCCAGTTATGAGTGATTTCATCAATGGATAAATTTTTCTTTCGGACCAACATTTAATTTCTCCTCTTCATATGGTGTTCAGAATGTACGTTATCAGTAATGTAAGCAGGATGAGCCATTTTTTGCATATTACAGAATCAATCATTAAATCATGATTTCATTCTAAGATCGCTGCGTTGATAGCTCCAGTCGATAAGGTTGTCAGGGCGCTGTAAATCAAAGAGTATGCGGGTTTCGAATCCGTTACCTACAAAGGACACATTGCCCTCAACAAGTGACGCAATGCCTTTCGACCCTACACGAAGCGTGTTCTGGGTGTGAGCATATTTCTGTGGGTATTCCTCAAGAGTAAACAGACCGGGATATCTGGCGTTTGCCCTTTCAAAGAACTTTTTATGGTCAAAACACATCACGATTAACTGCTTTCCGGCCATAATGTCCGTCAGCAACTCTGTCGGAAGGTTAAGGCTCAGAAAAGGCCGCGATAACGTATCAAAAAAGCTGTCATTAATATTGGTTACCCTGCCATTGAGACCTGATTGGCTCATCCAGGCATAAAATCCCACAAAGCCCATTTTCGTTTCAGGATAAACGCCCACGTATAAGCACTCATCAATAACACGGATAGCCCATTTTCTACCGCCTTTTATTTCTTCAGCCAGCTTAATAATATTGTCACTGAAGAATACCGGCTGATTGTCTTGGTCTTCAATTATGACAGGCGACTGCATCAGGTTGTCATATCCTTCACCAGTATGTATAGCTTCCAGTGCGTTTCCGGCCCGAATCATCTGGTTTTTAATACGGTTAAACTGCTGAATATCATTAATAGGTTTATCCTTCAGGAAATTCTCTTCAAAGTGAGGACAGCCGGAGGTAAAACCAAACTCCGCAGCCTGATATAGCTCGTTATTCTTTGTTCCGCTTTTGACCTCGACCAGCTGAAAGCCGTCCTGCAGCGAAACCATGACCAGGTCACCTACGTGCACAAAGGTACTCATGTCGCTGACAACCGCGAGCCGGTGTGGGTCCTTGTTGAGATCGTCCGCAGCAATCAGGGAATCAATAATGTTCTCTTTTGAGAGGTTGTCCAGATCGGCTTTGATGGGCAGCCGGCGCACGGATGAGGCCTCATTACCGAGCATTCCCCAGATGAGAGCATCTGCCGTGCGGCGCAGTACGCGTATCTCCAGCTTTTTCAGTTCAATTGAGGCAATACATTCGTCCTTCTGCGTTTTCTGACTATTCCGGTGATGCTCCTTTTTTTTCACCTCCAGCTCTTTGATCTCATCCAGCCCCATCACGACTGAAAGTGCGATATGTTTGTGTGCGATCTTCCAGCGTGAGACACAGGCTTCATATCCTGCTGTCATATCCCCTTCCTGGTCCAGCCGGGCCAGACCGGTTTCATCGCCACGGATGAGAAGCGTGATTTTCTGCATATGTGAAATGAACTCAGGTGAAAACAGGGTCCAGAACTTCAGAAAAGGCCTGAATTTTCTGTCCATTTCTCTGTCACGTCCGGATTTTTTCATCTACACCTCACGCCATTCAGGCCGGTTTAACGGCGGTTGCAACCGGATGCCGCCCCGCAGTTTTGTTTTCAGGCTCAAACGTGACGCGGTCACCCACAGCGTAAGCATGCATCCTGCCAGCGAAATTTCTCGCTTGCGCAATAAACTTCGTCCCGTCCTTTTCGCTGAGTATCATGGCAAAGCCCTTACCGGCATCCAGCGAGATAATCCCGCCTGTGTGCCGGGTTGCCAGCAGCGTGCTGGCCAGCCAGTCGTCCCCTGACGTCTGAGGTATGTCCGGCAGCCCTGACGGCAGCTTTTTATTTTTCCACAGTGCATGGGGATTACACAGCTCGTTCATCTTCTGCGTGTTCTCAATGATGCTGAGCAGCTTCAGGTTTGAAGGGTTTATCCAGCGGATGACGTCCAGACACTTGTGATAATCCCGCACGACCTTATTGATAGCCTGCTCCACGCAGTATGTCTTGTCTGAGCGCCAGAGCGGTTCGTGGTGAGACAGGCGGTTTCTCAGGGTGTTGATGTCACGCAGGTCAGCTCCGATCCGGTTGACTGAAAGCGGCGTGCCCTGCTTTTTATCGAGTGCGTTCGGGAAGACTTCCGGTATGAGGTGCGGCCAGAGGTGGAGATAACTGGCATGGCCGTCGCTGTAGTCGCGGTTAACCATTGAGACCCAGAAGCCAAACGTCAGCTTGGCGATGAGGTTTTCAGTGGTCGGCGGCTTGCCGTCCTTTCTTAGCTGCGCTTTGGCACCTTCAACAGCGCGCCAGGAGTCCCGGTTGTTCTGCTGAGTCATGACGGTCACAAACCACTGATCGTCTATGCGGCTTTTCAGCGCGGGCCAGTCAGCCGCAGGCGCACTCTGCTCGATGAGTGTCTCTTCGTGCCGCCTCTTTGCGGCACAGATGGCGTTTCTCAGGGACACCTCTATGATCTGCAGCGCGGGAAGGAACGCGCCGGCGAGCTGCTTGTTCCAGAGGTAGATGCCAAGGCACTCCTCCTCGCTGGCACCGTTAAAGACTGAGGACTTGTAGGTGGCAAACCTGTGCTGGGAAATTGAATCCAGTATGGCGGCAATGGTCATAATCACTCCTTGTTATGCTGCTACTATACTGCGGCCTGAAAGGCATGCCACGGTCATTTCGCTTGACGTAAGCGTCAGTTTGTACGAAAATCTCTCCCCAGAGACAGGATCTCTGACTGTGTGAGCGATTCCGGCTTTGGCTGGTACGCGAAAATTTCGAAAAAGGCTTCCTCGCGGAGGCCTTTTTTGATCCTGCCGTTCTCAGAACCCTTCGCCCCTTCTTTCTGTTCGTATCATGCCGTCCGTCCGGGCCTCTCCTGCCCGATTTTTACGATTGGGCATTTCCGTTAGAAAGCCGAATGGTCTCTTCTGCGGGCATTTTTCGCCTATCCTGGGTCTTTTAACATCCCCAGGCACTATATAGTGTATCCGTCAGCAGAATGCTTGTCAGAGAAGCGCCAGAATAGTTTTCCCAACTTGCGGTTTTCTGTGTTTTTCTGCATAAATAACCGAAAATTCAAATTGCGCCAGGAGAATTACCGTGCGGGACTCCGCCGGCACCCTGCCCTATCATGGATGACTTCATTCGCCACCGGGATACTCATGCTTACGCCGCCCCTGAAAAATGCGCAGACGACGCTACGTGAATTTTCGGACACGTCACCCCGCCAGACGTCGCAGATTTCGCACAGCGCGATCACGCCGGCGATCGATTACCGGCTGGCGCTCGCCGTGCGCCGCGAGCTGGCCGGCGATGATTCCCTGCCCCGCTACCTGCTGGCGCCGGAGGTCACGGTGCTGCTCGGTGCCGTTCCGGACCTGCACCGCCGCATGCTGTTTGAATTCATCTGGAACACCGGCGCGCGGATCAACGAGGCGCTGGCCGTCCGGCCGGAAGACATCGTGCTGGACAGCGTGCGGCCGCACGTGCGCCTGGTGACGCTGAAGCGCCAGCGCAACCCGAAGCCGGGCAAGCCGCCCGCCAGTGCACAGCGGCGGGTGCCGCTGCTTGACGCGGGATTCGTGTCACGCCTGCGCGATCACCTGGTGACCTTCTGCCCTAACCGCCGTCGGCCAGTGTGGGAAGGGCGTGGCGGGAAGCCGGTCACCGACGACACTGCGCGAAACTGGCTCAGCGGTGCCGTAGCTGCCATCGCCCGCCAGGGGATTTCCCTGTCCCTGCCCAATCCAACGCCCCATACGCTCAGGCACAGCTACGCCATGCATCTGCTCTACTGCGGGATCATGCCCACGGTCCTGCAGGGCTGGCTGGGTCATGCCGACTTCCGCAACACGCAGATCTACATCCGCGTGATGCATATGGAAGCGGCAGCGGCCGGCAGCCGTCACGTCAGCTTCGGTATGGATGCGGCTGAAGCCGAGGCCCTGCTCGGCAACTGAATCTCTGCATTCCATTACACTGTAAATACGCATGTGTATTTACAGTGTATGAACACACCGGGCACACTTTTCCTGTGCAGCATTTCCTGACTTTTTCCGCGCTCACGCTCTGCGAAGCTGCCCTCTCAGGGATGCCCGCTTATATCCCACATAAGAAATACACTGTAAATACATTTGTGTATTTACAGTGTAACACTGTTGACTTTACATCCCATGGCCGTTATAAATGCTGTTGCTAGCTTTACGATGTAAATACGATAGTGTATTTACGATGTGCACACATCTGAGGGATTATTATGATCGTTGTTTTCGGTTCGCCAAAAGGCGGCGTGGGAAAAACCACACTGATCGGCAACCTGACGTCACTCCTGCTCTCCCGGGGCCGGAGCGTGGTGGTGCTTCGCGCAGATAAAAACGAAGAGCTGGCTGATTTCTTTTCGCGCCGGGAGGAAGCCGGGCTGCCCGTCTGCCCGCTGCATTCAGCGTGGGGAGACATTTCCGGCGAGATGAGGCGGCTGCAGAAGATAACCGATGTCGTGCTGGTCGACACCGCCGGGCACGACAGCATGGAGTTCCGCAGTGCGCTGACGGCCGCTGACGTACTGCTGTCGCCGGTGCGTCCGTCCTCACAGGTTGAAGTGGACAACATGAACAAGGTGAATGAGGTGGTCCGCTACGTGCAGGCGCATGAAAATCCGTCGCTGAAAGGGTATTTTCTCTTCAACCGCTGCAAACCCAGAGCCACCGACGCCATCGAGCTGGCCCGTTCTCTCAGTGCCAGTCCCGACTACATCCCGGCACTTCGCACGTGGATCAACCAGCTTGACGTATTCGAGTCCGCCTTCAACCTGGGGGCCGGCGTACATGATGTCAGCAGCGCAAGCAGCCTCAGTAAGGCGCGGGCCCTCATTGAGTTGCTGGCTGAAGAGATAGGGTTGTAAAGCATTTGTAAATACAATGCGTTGATGTATGCTTTACATCTGAAGCCCGTTATACCGGATGCCGCCTGGCATGCAGCCAGGTCAGCCGGGTCCGGAACAGGGCAGTATTTCTGCCAGAACAATTTATCATGTTTACAGTGTATTTACGCTGTGTGTACTAACGGAGAAACGTTATGGTCAAACTCAAGGTCCCCTCTAAGGCTGCGGAGCCCGCCGCCGCGCCACAGGCGGTTCAGCCTGAAGAGCCCCGTCAGCCGGCGCAGGTAAAAGGCAGCACGGCGCGCTTTATCCGGCAGGGCGACAGCCGCCCGGTCAGGCGCACGCTTCCGACTAACTTCCGGCTGCCGGCGGAGATTATCGATATGCTTGAAGAGGAAGCGCTCAAGACGGGGCAGAACAAAACGACCATTCTGAAGGCCGCCATCCTGGCCTACTGCACAAGCATGGATCAGAACGAAAAAAACCGCTGGCTGCTCGAAGCACCCCGGTACTGAAACCCGGAATCTGAAGGCGTATTTACGATGTAAATGCATCGGTGTATTTACAGTGTATTTTTTCTGGGTAAGGGTAGCTGCACAGGAAAGGTCAATGAAGCGAATGATATCGTTAATGGCCGGATTTTTCGGCCTGAAAAAACTCAGCGCGGCTGAAAGAAAAAACGCTGCTGAATGGGGATTCCTGCTGAGCACGCTGTTTATCGTGCCGCTTTTTTTTCTGCATGATGCCAGTGAGCTGATTAAAATCGGCATGCAGCTGCTGTGGGGAGCCTGCGTTTCGCGCGCAGCGTTTCTGGCCAGCGAACACTGGAAAAAGAACAAGCAGAAGCGCTGAAAAGATATGAGCTAGTAATGCGATATTACTGGCTGAACACCTCAGTCAGGGGAGGGTAAAAGTGATGCTATCTCTCCTTTAAACTCCTCTTTGCAACTATCAATATCTTTCTGAAGACGCTCCCTGCGTTCGCCCGGGGGCTCATCAAGCGGATTCTGCTGAACTGTGACAGAACAACTCAGGCGCATAAGACTATGACTGGTCTGCATTTGTGGACTAGGGGCGTAGATATAACTCTTTATGCTTGAACAAAGCCCGGAGGCACCGAGCCAAAGTAAAAACAGTACGGCCACGGTCAGGACAGGGAGAGCATTAAATTGTTTTCTGTGTAGCATGGTATTTTTGGCTCTCTGACATACTGGTAACGGTCCAGCGCATTACAGCATGAACCGTTTGGCCGTTCAATAATCACACAACACGTGCAACCGGGATATCACTCCAGCGCGTGGTCCACGCCGGTGAGAGCATGTCCCGCCTCATTTTCCATTCCGTATTCACGCCCTGACCGGCAAACCACACGCTGCCCAGCCCGGACTGATTGATGCCGTCCAGCACCTTCATAAGCTGCGCGCTGTTGGCACGCGGCTGCGCATCGTCAAAGAGGTTCAGCTGACTGACGCCATGCGGCGTGAAGTCATCTAGCATCACGCCAGCCTTCATGTACCTGCGGCCGTCCAGCCAGATGCGGTCGAGCGAGCGCATGGCTGCCCCGATGATATCGCGCGTGTCCTGAGTCGGCAGGCTGAGCTTCTCGCCGGCGCTGTTGCCGTAAAACACCTCGTTTTCTGCATGCGGCGACGTCCGGATAAACACGCTGATGCGCCGGCAGAACTGCCGCTCTCCCCGGAGCTTCTCTGCGGTGCGGGTTGCGTACAGACACAGGGCCTGCTGCATGGCCACTTTTAAGGTGATGCGCTCGCCAAAAGAGCGCGAACAGCAAATCTGCTGTTTCGCCGGGGGGAGCTCCTCAAGCGGAATACAGGATTCCCCGTTGAGCTCACGCACGGTCCGCTCCAGCACCACGCTGAAGTTTTTACGGATGAGCGAGGGGTTTGTACGCGACAGCTGCAGGGCATTTTCAATACCCATCAGGTTCAGTCTTTTTGCGATGCGCCTGCCCACGCCCCAGACTTCCTCAACCGGCTGATTCTGAAGCAGGGTGGCCGTGCGCTTCGGGTTACCGGGCGTCAGGGCCAGCACCCCCCGGAACTGCTTCCACTCCTTGCCAGCCCACTGGGCACTCTTCGCCAGCGTCTTTGTCGGACCCATACCAACGCCGACGGTCAGGCCGGTTGTGGTCAGCACGTGCGCCCGCAGGCGCCGGCCGAAGTGCTCAAAATGCTCACACCCGTCAATGCCGGTCAGATCGAGAAACATCTCGTCAATGGAGTACTGCTCAACACGGGGCGTGATTTCCTCCAGGGCCGTCATCACCCGCTGGCTGAGACTGTGATAGAGCCCGTAATTCGAGCTAAAGGCATGAATTTTTTCAATATATCCTTCATTCTTTATCTGAAACCATGGTGCACCCATTTTGATGCCCAGCGCTTTGGCACCCGCAGAGCGGGCGATGACGCAGCCGTCATTATTGCTGAGCACCACCACCGGTTTACCACGCAGGTCGGGCCGGAACAGCGACTCGCAGCTCGCATAAAAGGAGTTGACGTCCGCCAGTCCGAACATAGGCAGCGCCATAGCTACCTCCGGCGGGCTCGGGTACTGTTGAAGAACCAGGTAACCACACCGAGCAGCTGCAGCTCCTCCGGATAAATTACCGGATAGGCTGGGTTCATCGGCAGCAGGGCGAGCCTGGGCTGCAGCTGCAGACGCTTGACCGTAAATTCGCCGTTAACCTCAGCGATCACGATGTCGCCGTGAGCCGCCTCTTCTGCCCGGTCAACCACCATGACATCACCATCGCAGAGACCGAGATCCCGCATACTGTTTCCACTGGCGCGTACGAAAAAGGTTGAGGCGCGCCGGCGAATGCAGAGCTCATTCAGATCGAGTTCTTTCTCAACGTAATCCTGAGCGGGGGAGGGGAAGCCGGCGGCGCAAGGATCTGCATACAGCGGCACCCTGACGCGGGGCGTAAATATGGGTGGCCAGAGCAACGTCAGCCCGGGAGTATAGTTACCCGGATTCATGACCTGATGCCCTGGCCATACTGCAGCAGTACTGCGGAAACTTTGTTGAAAATGCGCATAAAAATTCCTCCTCTTATTTTACTGTTTATACGTACAGTATTATTGAGGTGAATTAATCTGGCAAGAGGGAGCGAAGCGGCCATGTAATAAAAGCGAAGCCATCTGTCTGACAGGATGGGGAATTTTATAAAGGTCAGCCCGGCACTAAGTGGCCCGGCTGCTTTAACAGTAATGCGGAATGTATGTATGGTGTGTAAGCAGTCCATACCGGCATCGGTGAAATGACGCTTCCTCGTCACGGCTGTTCGTTCCTCGCTGCGCTGCGGTACGCCTCAGCCGGGCCTGCGGCGAGCGTTACAATTGCACGTTCAGGGAAAGCAATATGCAGCCCTGTTACTCTTCCGGCTTACCTATTCCGGCAACAATACCCAGCTGAGAGATGCGAACTATAAAAGCGTTAATCCTTATCTGCCGGTAAGGCCTCGATAAGCTCATGGCTCTGGTTATGAATATTGCCTACTTTTTTGCTGACAGGATGCCAGGTAAATGCTTTTTCCGGAACGGCTGCGTCGCGGGCAATTTCTTCTGCACGCGCTGGAGACGTTTCGTCACTGAGCCATTCACGAACAGCATCAGGCGTAATCACCAGGGGCCGCCTGTCATGTATATCGACCATGCCCTGATTGCTGGCTGACGTGACAATCACGAAACCCTCTTTGCCGTGATCCTGCCCGTACGGCTGCCTGCCGATGGCGGCAAAAAAAAGAGGCTCCTTTTTTTTATGAAAAATGAAGAATGGCTGCTTCTCACCACCTTCTTTCTGCCATTCGAACCAGCCGTCAGCAGGCACGATAGCGCGGCCATGATTCCAGAGAGGCTTAAACATGCGGCCGCTGGCGGCCGTCTCACCGCGGGCGTTGATAAGTGGCTGCTTATCCCACCATTCCGGTCCATAGCCCCAGAACACGGGATCGAGGCGGAGCGAATCTTCTTGCTCGTTTAGCAGTAGTACTTTAGTCCCTGGTGCTACGTTAAAGCGACCGACAGGCTCTGGATCGAAGGTTATTTCGTCCGGTTTCAGGCCGAGTGAATCAAAATAGTCGTCGCGACTGCTGTACTGCGCAAATCGTCCACACATGGGTACCTCCTGCTGTTGATGTAAGGATAGCGACGTATACTGATATCAGGAGTATTAAATGCGCCTGCATGACGGACACCCGGTCGTTATCAGGTTCACCTCACAAGGCTGAAAAGCTGTAAAGAATGGAGCAATTCATGGCCTTTCAGAGTCCGGCCCAGAACTACACCGAAACGCGCCTGAGTCTGGGCGATCTGGTGCATCTTTCCCCTTACTCTACCTATCTGATGCGCAGCGAAAGCGACTGTCCAGATGCAGGTATTATTAAAGGGTCCGTGCTGGCCATCGATCGCGCGCTGACACCGGCACACGGTCAGTTAATCGTTGCCGAGCTCGAGGGAGAACTGACACTGAGGCGCCTGCTGCTCAATCCGGTTCCCGCCCTGCAGGCGCTGGACGTGGACGAAACTGTTACGCTGCTTGATGTAAGCCAGGTGCTGCCCGTGTGGGGAGTGGTCGCCTATGCCCTTACCGATGTAGCCGGAGTGGGGTTTAACGGACCGGCTGGAGATTAGCAATGTTTGCGCTGGCCGATGCCAACAATTTTTACGCCTCATGCGAAACCGTATTCAGGCCCGATCTGCGTGGTAAACCGATTGTCGTCGTGTCGAACAACGACGGATGCGTTATCGCTCGATCGGCCGAGGCAAAGCGTCTAGGGGTTAAAATGGCCGCCCCGCTGTTTCAGCATGAGCGTTATTTCAGGCAGAACGGTGTGCACGTGTTCAGCTCCAATTACGAGCTATACGGCGACATGTCTGCACGCATGATGGCCATACTGGGCGAGATGGCCGCGGGACAGGAAGTCTATTCCATCGATGAGTCATTTCTGGACGTTACCGGAATTGATAACCTTATCCCGCTTGAGGCATTCGGGCAGCAGATGCGCGAGCGTATCCGTAAGGAAACCGGGCTGATAATCGGCGTGGGGTTCGGGCCGACCAAAACGCTGGCCAAACTGGCCAACCATGCATCTAAGAAGTGGACGCAGACTAATGGCGTCGTAGACCTGTCAGACAGAAGCCGACAGCGAAAACTCCTGCATCTGACTGATGTACGTGATATCTGGGGGATTGGCCGGCGGATCAGCCTGCGCATGAACCAGCTGGGAATCACCACCGCCCTGCAACTCGCGGACAGCAACGTCAGCATAATACGGAAGAATTTCGACGTTATTGTCGAGCGCACCGCGCGTGAACTCAACGGAGAATCCTGCCTGGCACTTGAAGACGCACCTCCGCCCAAGCAGCAGATCGTTAACTCACGTTCTTTTGGCCAGCGCGTTACACAGCTGGAGGAAATGCAGCAGGCTGTGGTGCTGTATGCCACGCGCGCGGCGGAAAAACTCAGAGAGCAGAATTCGCGCTGCCGCCATATAAGCGTCTCGATCGCCACCGGTCGCCACGGTGATGAACCGCAGTATTCGAATACTGCTTCCCGCATATGCGATTATCCGACGAATGACACGCGGGACATTATCGAATCAGCACTTCGAGGCCTCAGCACCATCTGGCGGGAGGGCTATCGGTATGCGAAAGCAGGGGTCATGCTGGGTGACTTTTACCAGTCAGGCGTGGCGCAGTTTGACATGTTCAGTGAGCAGCTGCCGCGTGCAAACGCAGACGCGTTAATGGCGGCGCTGGACGGTATCAATCGATCGGGGAAGGGGAAGGTCTTTTTCGCGAGTCAGGGAGAGCACGACAGTTCGTGGCAGATGAAAAGGGAAATGCTGTCGCCGCGCCATACCACGAGATTAAAAGATATCCCAAGAATAAAGTGACTCGTTTGTGACCAAACCCTCTCAATTTTCTTATATGCCAGGTTGGCTTGAAAGCGCAAAGTAATTATATTAGAGAGGCTTAAGGATAAACTTTCTTGAAATGGATATAAAAGGAATTGAAATGAATGCTAAATACTACGCGATACATTTTTGCTTTGGATTAATGATGCTGGCTTTGTTTGCTTACCCATGGATTACTAATCCGGTAGAGCCTAGAAATCAGATCATGGCCGCAGTGGCACTAGTAAACTGTTTTTTATACCCATTCTCTAAGCTGGCACTAGAAAATTTAGTTATGCGAGTTGGTGGGAAAGGAGTTTGGAAGAAAAGGTTTTTCACCATCGATCCAGTCGGCAACAGTAAAATCAGAGCATTGCACTGGATTTTTAGCTTTATTTTCGCAATTCCCATCAGCTTACTGGCATTGCCATTCATGAAAAAATAGGCTGGAAACCAGCCTATTTCTCTTAAGTTATAAACCCAGCTTCGCGTTGATTCTGTTTATCAGCGCATCATCAATCAAAGAGCTGGTTAACGCGATCATCAGTCCAACAGCCAGAACGCCGACAGGCGCACCTGTAAGAATACTGAAGGTGAAAGCAACCGCGACTGTAGCCACTTTACCAGCAGTGAGCGCTTCAATCTTAACAATCGCCGGACGCCAGTTATCGGTCTCGATGGCTTTAATAACCTCTTGTACCGTAGCGTATACATCGGTTGCCGTACCGTAGTACCCAAACCCTTTGCTGTACTTCGCTAACTGCGTTGCATACGAAGTATAATCAAGAGATTTCAGCGCATTGGCGATCGCATTTCGATCAGCAACGCTGAATTTTGCACCAAGCGAGTTTTTATAATTGTTAAAAGCAGCGAGTGCTTCATCTACATTACGCAGGGTTTTACCTTTAGCGTTGTCTGCAAATTCCTGCGCAAGTTCAGCGGCCTGCTGACCAAATCTACCTGTAATTTCAGCCATGAAGTCTGCAGTAGATTTAACAGCATCTTCAACAGAGATAGTATGCTGAGCGCGCCCCTGAATTGTGTAGTCGATAAGCGCCAGTTCTCTTTTAGCGTCTACAACTGCTTGTTTGGCTCTGGTAATTCGGGTACCTGCCTGTGTGCTGTTTGCCAAAGCGTAATTGTCGGCAATGACCTGCCTCAATGCTGCCACGCGAGCCGGAGAAACGTCACCCTGGTAAGTTGCGGCAGCATTAGGGGTACCAGCGCCATTACCGCCATTACCGCCATTACCGCCAGGGGTAGGTTGAGCAAAACCCAGATCTACTCCATAGGCATCTCCCAAGCTATAAGTGGTAATGCCGAGGACATGTCCATCTTCCCTTAAGAAGTAACCAACAAATTGCTTAGGGTCCATTCCCAGGCTGCGAACCAGGTTATCTCCTACAGTTTTGTTAACTGCTACGGAAAGTGCAGGGTTAGTCATGCCATTACCGCTGCCGGTACTGCCGTTGTTATTACCTGCGTTGCCATGGCTGCCACCGCCAGGCGCAGGCTCACTACCACGCTCTTTGCTCCAACCAGTGCCATCACCAACACCGCCACCATAGTTAAATCCAGGCATAATGTTCTCCTTTTCATTCGTTAATGATTCAACCGCTTTTCACTCAACAGCCACACCGGCTGTTCACACCGGAAAAACAGTGCAACTGTATGAATAAACATGTGTTTATATACAGTATTTTGATCATATTACCTGAGCATGGAAGCGTCAACCCTGAGTGATAAAAAAGTTATGCTAATGTTAATCACCTTGACGTATGACAACTTTTCACAAATCAGCCTCAGTTTTTTCTGACTATAAGTCCGTCGCTGCGCTCCGCTTTTAACCGGCTCGTCGGCTTTGCCTGACGTCGGGAACCTCCTTGCTCAGATACTCCTTTCTTAATTGCGGGCCTGCACCGTGCCTTCACGTTATACATCTGAAGAGATAATTTACGGCTCAAGGCGAAGCAGACGATACGCATCACTACTCAATCTGAAAAAATTAATGGTCAGCTTTGTGCCATAAGCTGACATTACTGACATCAAGATGTACTCATATGCAGGGAGCAATCTACAGCCATATCATTTTCTGAGTGGGTATAGTTAAGCTTATGTCCGAGACTGTTCTCAAAAAGTAAG